>ERZ772909.698-NODE-698-length-20078-cov-4.655496_pt1 | contig 20078 bp, 16 predicted proteins | sample MGYA00511137_ERZ772909 | MGnify/ENA primary metagenome ERZ772909 (study PRJEB29015, sample SAMEA2738095) | human oral metagenome | biome: human oral; feature: human-associated habitat; material: saliva | place: China | collected 2270 ... | reverse complement strand
GCCCAGCACACTGTGCTTCAACTAAAACCATTGGAAAACCTTCAAATAAAGAAGGAAAAGCAAAAATATCAAAGGCTGAATAAAACTTATAAATATCCGTTCTATGACCTGCAAAGATAATATTCTTAAATTCTTTGCTTTTTTTCTCTAAGGTCATACGGTCAGGACCTTCTCCGACAAACAAAAAAGTAACTTCAGGTAACTCTTTAGCAATTTCAATTAAAAATTTTTGATTTTTGAATGAGTTTAATATTCCTATCATACCTACTACTTTTTGATTTTCTGGAATTTGAAACTCTTTTCGAATTTCTTTTCGATAAATAGCAGAAAATTTAAACTTTTCTATTTGAATAGCATTCGGAATAATTTGAAAAGATTGCTTTCCAAAAATTTTCTCTCCTGCTAATTGCCCACAAGAAATTCGATGCGTTGCATTTTTTAATGCTAATAAAACTAATAATCGATTACGTAAGCTTTTTATCCAAGTATCAGAAAACTGACTACTATGATTGTGATAGATTCTAACTGGGACACCATTCTTTTTTGCGTAATAATTATGGATAAACGCCGTAATTGGATTATCCACATGTAAAATATCAATTGTTTGATTTTTATAAAACTCTCTACATTTTCGAAAATAATCTAATACTTTAGATATCTTTAATTCAGGAAATACAATCCGCTCAATTCCAATTTCGTCTAAGTATTGATTAAAAGGAAAATGAGCATCTCCATTTGATTCAGCAACCATATATTCAAATTCTTCATCATCTACTTGAATATGATTTTTGATAAAACTTTGAACTCCAGTTACACTTCCATCAACTGCTCCTAAAACATGCATCACTCGATATTTCATCCACTCACCTCTACACTTCTTCTCGTAACCTTCTCTTATAAATCCATTTTCTAAACTGATTTGGTAAGATCCGAATCACATTTCTAAGAAAAACATTTCTAACAAATTCAAGCAAATAAATATCTCCTCTACGATAAAAATCTAATTGAAGAATAAAATCTGTCTTTACATACAATAATCCGCCTCTTCGCAAATAACTAGAATCATTAGTTTGCATCACGACTAAGGGTTCTTGAATATTATAAAAATCTTTAGTTGGATGATCATGTAATAATCTCATCGTTAAATCATAATCTTCTAAATAACGAAATTCACGATAATTACCAGACATTAGAATATACTCTTTTTTCATCATAGTAGAAGGATTATTAAAGGGATTTCTCATTTTCGAATATTGACGAATTTCTGCAGTCGTTTCAGGTACTTTCTTTAATGCGGTAAACTCTGTATTCTTCTCTAAAATGTTGGAACCTACCATAATTAGATTAGGATTTTCTTCGAATAATTTTAGTTGTTTTTCAAATCTTGTAGCTATACAGTAATCGTCGCTATCCATTCTAGCAATTAATTCTGTTTGACATTTTTTTACTCCAAAGCGTGACGTTGGTCCTGACCCTAAATTTTTAGGCAATTGATAAACTAGTAAAACAGGAATTTCTTTTTTTAGTAGATTAATTTCTTCATTTAAAGCTGCTGTCAATTCTCCATCACAAATTAAAATAATTTCCTTAGGTTTTATAGTTTGTTGATAACAACTCAGGATACTTTTTCTCAGATTTTCCGGAATTTCTTTTTTATAAACGGTTATTAAAACTGAAAATTCCATTTATACACCTCTTCTTAATTTCCAATCAACCAATCGGTTATAACCGAACGATACGGAACAATTTGATACCATTCCGGTTTAAAATAAATAAATACTAATAAAATTACGAAATAAATAATAACAGTAACATAGAACAATATCCATCTTAGCTTTTTCTCCGTAATCTTATACAAAACCATTGGAATATATAATGTTACGATTGGAGAAATATAAAAAACAAATCTTTCTAATAATGCCGTTTGTAATGTCGTCATTGTCAGTATTAAATTTATAAAAAATAATGTTTTAATCGCTTCATCTCGTTTCGTTAAAAGTTGGTTTTTCATAACTAACTCACCAAATACAAATATCAACCCATACAGAATGGTTAATAACACTGGAGCCCATTTATTACTTTCTATAAACCAAGAGGATCCTAAATATGAGACATATTGAGGAAAAACACTAATAATAGTTGCAAAAAGTATTTTAGTAAATGGTAATAACGCTAAAGTACTCAAAAACAAAATACTATAATGTTTGTAATTCAATCTTACATTTCTTAAAAATAAAAATAAAATACAAATCACTCCAGAACTATGAAAGAATGGAGCTAATAAAATACAAAGAATTCCTCTAATATTTTTCTTTTCAAATAAAAAATAAAATCCCAAGAAACCAATAGCAACGGCTAAACCTTGACGAATATTAGACAAGGAATATAGAAACATCCCTAACGAACAAAAGTAAATAATTAAACTAATATATACATTTTTAGAGTATTTCGACAAAACATAAAACCAGATTAATAAAGTAATACTGGCATAAATCAATAATAAAACAGTATATTGATTTGTAATACTACGAATCATTTGATTGCTTAAAATAAATCCACTTTCAAAGCGACTCTTAAATATTTTAGAAAATTCTGGAAGTTTTAAAGCGTTCTGTTCAAATAGCGACACATAAACATGCAAATCACTTCCTACACTAGATTTTCTAAATCCATCAATTACTAAAAACAAAATAAAAGTTGGAAATATAAAAAAATTGAGTTCTGATTTTTTGTCCTCAAAATACAAAGAGAGGAACGCCAAAAAAGTCAGATAAATAAACATAAAAATATAAACTAACATATGGTTTCCTTTCTTTATTTTTTATTATAAATTAATATTCGTAATAGTAATAATAATTATCTCCATCGGTCAATTTTAATTTATTCATAACTGTTCCTAGGAATCTAGCTCCAACATTATCTAATCGTTTTCTTGCTTCAATAATTTGTCTTCTTTTAGTTCTTTTATTATCTACAACTAAAATTGTAGCATCTGCAATTCTAGCTAATATTTGAGCATCAGTAGCTGCAAGTAGAGGTGGAGTATCAATAATCACATAATCATAATAATCCACAAATGCTTTAAGACATTGTTCCATAGTGGTACTTGCCAACATTTCCGATGGATTAGGTGGAATTGGACCTGATGTTAGAACATCTAAATTTACATCTAAAATATTTAAACGTTGAATCGCTTCAGCACCAACTTCTCTCAATAAGAATTTACTCAATCCAACAGTATTTTTTGTTCCAATAATTTTATGTTGAGTAGGTTTTCTCATATCTGCATCAATCACTAAAACTTTTTTCTTTTGTTGTGCTAATGAAGCTGCAAGATTAATACTTACTTCACTCTTTCCTTCATTTGGATTAGAACTTGTTACAACAATCGTTTTAATACTCTGTCCATAATTTGAAAATTGAATATTACTTCGTAATGTTTTAAAAGATTCTGATGCTATTGATTTATTATTATGAATAACTTCAATATACATATTTCTTACCTTCTCCCTTTTTTCTCTATTACTGGAATCATTCCAAGTGTCGGCACTCCCGTTAATTCTTCTAACTCATCTGAAGAATCAATCGAATCACTCAACACATAGCGAATGAAAATAATATTAAAAGCAATAAATGAAAATGCAATCAATGAAATCAGCATATTTTTCCATAAAATTGGATAAAACGGTTTCGAACTCCCTTGTGCTTCTGTAACAATTGACAAATCATCGCGACCAAACTTTTCTGTCGTAAACTGCTTATATTGCTTCACATATTGTTTAATATATTGATTCGCTAAGTCTCTATCACTAGCCTTAATCGTTAATGTCATTAATTGTGATCCTGAATCATTTGTTAATTTAATACTTTTAATTTTAGAAGCCTCTTCAGAAGATAATTCTAAAGCTTTATCTGTAGCTTCTTTCACAGGAGATAGTGCTGCAATTTCTAAGTATGTCTTAGCTTGTCTTTGAAATAAATTTATTGCTTCCATCACCTGAGAATCATTTTTCTCACTATTCATAATTTTCAAAATAAGAGTGGAAGACACGCTATAAATAGGTGTGACTACAAACATTGTATACAATGTTACTCCTCCTACTCCCAATAAAATAAATATTGATAAAAATAATAATTTTGACTTAATAATATTATAGATTTTAGTCATATTATTAGAAAAATTCATTTCGTATTCTCCTCTTCCTTTCATTTCGTTCTATTATCTAGAACCTTCTCCAGTAAACACAACCTTTATTGTTTTAAATAAAATTAGTGTATCTAATTTTAAACCTTCACGTGCAATATAATATTGATCATATTGTAATTTTTCTTTTGGAGATAATTCATATCCTCCATTTACTTGTGCCCATCCAGTAATTCCTGGTTTAACAGCTAATCGATCATTAAAGTCTGGAATTTCTTTTAAAAATTCCTCAATAAATTCAGGTCTTTCTGGACGGGGACCAATAATAGCCATTTCTCCTCTAATAATATTGATTAATTGAGGTAATTCATCGATCCTTGTTTTACGAATAATAGAACCTACCTTCGTAATTCGAGAATCTTCTTTTTCAGCCCACTTATGCCCGTCTTTTTCTGCATCAGAATACATGGATCTTAATTTGTAAATGGTAAATTTTTCTCCATTTAGTCCAACTCTTTCTTGTGTATATAATGGATTTCCCTTTGTCTCTAACATAATTAATATTGCACCGATTAAACAAATCGGTATAGCAGGTATTAATAAAACTATACTCAAAAAGAAATCGATTAATCTTTTGATTATTCTATAACTATTCATACTATCCTCTTCTAAATTAATTAACACAACTGTTTTAACACTAAATCATCTGATTCTGAATAATTCTAGACGGATTGTCCACGAATAATTCTATTGCTTTTTTTTCTCCATATTTTTTTGAGATAATCTCATATGCTTCTTTCATATACGGAGGTCTCTTTAAGAGATTATGCATATCACTTGCTATAAAATGTACCAAATCCCTCTCCAAGAAATACTTTGCTCGTTTTTTTAAAGCTCTATTCTTATCATTAAAAAATTTTGGTTTTAATATATTTGAACTATTGATTTGGGTATAACACCCCATAGCAATGATCTCTTTCAAATATTTTCCATTATTTTCAAACGCTTGATAACGTTCTATATGCGCAACAATTGGTATTAATTCTAACATTAATAGATTTTTTAAAGCATTTTTAATCTCCCAAAAGGATGTATTCCTACTAAACTCAATTAGTACATAAGATGTTTCATTGATACATGGAACTTCTCCATTTTTTAATTTTTCAATCATTTCGTTTGAATAATAGACTTCTGATCCATATAGAATTGTTAAGTCTGGTGAAATTTCTTTTGCAAGTTCTTGTACTTGCTTAAAGTTCAATTGAATCTTTTCTTCAGGAGTTTCAAACATGCCTATTCTACGATGCGATGTAGCAACAATAGTCCGTACCCCTTGATTGAATGCCTCTATTAGAAGCTGTTTACTTTCTTCTATTGTCTTAGGACCGTCGTCTACACCAAAAATAATATGTGAATGCAAATCAATCATATTATCTTCCCTCCATAATGGACTTCATAGCATCTTTTATCGTTTGTAACCTATTTTCATCAATTTCCATCATATAAAGATTGCTATTTGGCATCGCATATGATGGTAATCCAGTGCGACCGACTCCCGTTAAGTCCATAGATTCCACACTATATAAGCCTCCTGTTTCTAACTGACTATTCACAAGATTCATCATCGTTACAAAAGGCATATTTGTTTGAATAGAATCTTGTATTCCTTGCATAATCTCACTAAAATTCGATAGCGCTTCAGTAGACGTTAATTTACGTATAATGGCAGTAATTACTTTTTGCTGATTTCGACCTCTATCACGGTCTCCATCACTTAGTGCATAACGTTCCCGAACAAACCCTAATGCTTGGTCAGCATTTAAATGAATTCTTCCAGCAGCATAATATTTACCATTATGTTCAGCTGTAAAAGCTTTATCATTATCGACATCAATTCCACCTAAATAATCAATTAATTTTAAAAAAGAAGTGAAATTAAGTCGAACATAATAATTAAGATCAATATTATAAAGGTTTTCTAATGTTTTAATAGACGCATCTACCCCATAAATTCCAGCGTGAGTCAATTTATCCTTTTGATCATTTCCTCCCATCGCTATTGGAACATAAGAATCCCTTGGAGTGGTTGTAATTAATACTTTTTTCGTTTTAGTATTAACCGTTAAAATGATATTGACATCTGATCGGGAAACTTCATTAATTGGACCATAAGTATCAATCCCACTAACATAAATATTAAAACTATCTCCTTTATTAATTTTAGGTCCTTTAACTTTTTTGGTTAATTTTTTTACGTATAATTTTTTGATTTTTGATAAGTAATCCGGGTGCTCTGTTTCAATAATTTTTTCAAAGGCTTCATTCAGTACAATGGCTTCTGTTTCCCCACCAATTAAACTATTATATGCATCTAAATAGGAGCTTGTTTTTTCAAGTTCTATTATTTTATTTTGCTTTATCTTAATTTCATCTACAAATTTTAAAATATTCTCTTCATCCATATCAATTGGAGCAGTGACCTTCTTCAATTGATTAATTTCACTAATAGAACTATCTGCTAATACAGCAACACTCATAGAGTAATTTGAAGTCGTTGCAGATTCATTCATCTGGTTTGCAAATTCCACAAATTGATAAATTGAAAAAATTGCAATAATATTTAATACATTACCTATTATCAGTAATATGCGTGTATTTTTTTTTGAACTTTTTGAAAAAAATAATTTTTTAATACTATAAATGGAAATACTTATAATAACTAATGCCACTACGACATTTAAATATCGAAAGGCTAAAATTTTATAACTAAACATAAATACCAGCAAAATAATGGATAATAAAATGTAGCTGATAATTAATCCCCATTGGAATCTTATTTTTGCTTTACTAATATATTTCTTTTTATACTGTCCCACTCTACACCCCCATCATTATTAATCTTCATTATAAACCTTCAAATTGTATAGAATCAAACAGTTTGAACGCTTTCAGAAAAAAAAAAAAAAACGCCCAAAATTGTCGGACTTTTTCCCTTTCTTGAAGAAAAAATAAAGATTTGTATAATAAAATATAAGAGGTAAATTTCCTTTTTGTTCTGAGTATGCAAGTAGCCCATTCTGGTCTCATGTTTTGACTTTTGTTAATCTTCTTATAAGGGTCAAAAAAAGTTGTTACTCCAGATCAATTGATGAGGATATAACAACTTTTTATTTCAATTATAAGTACGAAGTCAATTCTGATTCTGATATATTTAATCTCTTAGCTCCATTTTCGATTGTTAGAATTCCATTTTTAATTAATCCAACAATGGTTGTGATAGCACCTTCTGCTCTACCTTTTTCTATTCCTTCTTCGATTCCTTCCATCTTTGCTAATTGTTTTTCTTCTGCCACATACTCTAAATGCGCATAGTAGCCATCTAGCTTCCTTGTTCGATCATCATACAGTGCTTGTTTCAGTAAATCAACTTTTTTCGAAATAAAGACACTCCCTTTTTATTCATATTTCAAGAATTTCTATAAGATAAAATATTATTTTAATAACCATTCAATCACATCGATAGATTCAATTCCATCATATTCATCGTCAATTGCTTTATCTAAAGTAATCACTATTTTTTTATGATTATTTTGGATTTTTTGTAGTGGTTTTAATTCCCTTTCTCTTACAGATTCATTTTTCATAGTTTCTGTGACTTGAATATACAATTTTTCATTTGCTTTTGTACCAATAAAATCGACTTCTAAATGATCAATTTTCCCAATTGATACATCAAACCCTCGTCTTAACAATTCAAAGTAAACTATATTTTCCAACGCATGTCCTCTGTCTCTATCTCTAAATCCAAGTAAATAATTTCTTAAACCAATATCCACAATATAATACTTACCAAGTGTTTTTAGGTATTCTTTCCCCTTTATATCAAATCGTTTAACATCATAAAACATATAGGATTCTTTTAATGCTCCTACATATGATGCGATAGTTTTTGTTGCTGGTTTACCTTGTTTTTCACGATTATGAATCATATTTTCAGAAACAAGTGTATTACTTACTGAATTAAGAGACGTATTATTTCCAATATTATCCGCTAAAAATAATATGATTTTTCTAAGTAATTCTGCATCAGTAATTTGCCGTAATCCTCTTCTTTTTTCACGTTCAAGGATATCTCTAACAACTACCGTTGAATATACTCCATCGAGCAAAGTCATTACTCTGTCTTGTTCAAGCCCAACATCAGCTATACCAGGCATTCCACCATATCTCATATACGCATCAAATAAATCTCGAATTTCAACAATTTCATTACTCTCATTAACAGCCCTTTTTTTCTTTTCTCCAATTGGTGTTTTATATTCCTTTAACTGATATCCATGAAAATCTACAAACTCTCTAAATGACAAAGGATACATTTTTATTTCTACGTATCTTCCTGATAAATATGTAGAGTATTCCGATGACAATAGATATGAATTAGATCCGGTGATATATATGTCACAATCAAAATCAACACGGAATGAATTGATAGCATCCTCCCATCTATCTATTCTTTGGAGTTCATCAAAAAATAGATATGCTCTTTTAGTATGTGGGATTTTTTTCTGTACATATTCATATAGTTCTTTATAATTCATCTCTTGAAATTTTAGAGATTCAAAATTTATCGCTATAATCTGATTTTGTTCAATTCCTGAATCTAAAAGATATTCTTGCATTAATTTTAATAAACTTGATTTTCCACATCTTCTAATTCCAGTTATAACTTTTACAGGCTCTTTATCTAGAAATGCGATTAATTTATTTAAGTATATATTCCTAGTTTTTAACTTTCGTTCAATACGCAACATACTATCTCTCCTTTTTAAATACATTATACACTTAAGCATTATCCCATTCAAGTTTAGGGAATGAATTCCCTAAACTTTTGTGTTTATAAACTTTTAGGAATCAATTCCTTAAGTTTTTGTTTAACATTATTATTTATTCATCCCCAAATAATACAGATATTTTTTAACACAAAAATACCGACTCAAGCAACTGAGAGTATTTCTCGTTCATTAAGTCGGTATTCATCATTTACTCAATTAAATTAATGATAGATAAGTTGCCACTACATTTTCTACTGTAAATCCATATTCTTTCATAACCGTATTTCCGTTACCAGAAGCTCCGAATTTATCAATCGTTACTAATTCTCCATCAAATCCTACATAACGATGCCATCCTAAGCTTGCTCCCATTTCAATGGCAACACGTTTGCGAACTGAATTTGGTAATACTGCTTCTTGATATGCTTTTGATTGTTCTTCGAAGCGATTCATAGCTGGCATTGAAACTACTGAAACATCATGTCCTGTTTCACGTAATACTTTTTGAGCTTCTACAGCTAAATTCACTTCAGAACCAGTTGCAATCAAAATTCCATCAGGAACTTCCCCTTCTTGAGGACTCACAACATAGGCACCTTTATCAACTCCATCAAAAGCTAATTCCAATGAATGTTCTAATACTGGAAGATTTTGTCTTGATAAGACTAATAAAGATGGTCTAGTAGTATCTTCTAAAGCTGTTTTCCATGCTGCAGCTACTTCATTTCCATCTGCTGGTCTAAAGACATTTGTATTTGGAGTAGCACGGAATGCTGCTAATTGTTCAATAGGTTCATGAGTTGGTCCATCTTCTCCTACCGCAATTGAATCATGCGTATAAACATAAATGGTTGGTAATTTAGATAATGCAGCTACCCTCATAGCTGGTTTCACATAATCTGCAAATACAAAGAATGTACCAATATATCCTCTTGTACCACCATGTAATAAAATACCATTTAAGGCAGCGCCCATTGAAAATTCACGTACACCAAACCAGATGTTACGTCCAGCATAATTACTAGCTTCAAAATCAGTATCTGCTTTATTCATTGTATTATTTGAAGAAGATAAATCAGCTGAGCCACCCCAGAATGATGGAATATGTTTTCCTAATTCTTGAATCACTTCTTGACTTGTAACACGAGAAGCTTTTGCTGGGCTACCAAATTCATATTTTGGTAAGATTTCTTTCCAATCCACTTCAACTTTTCCAGAAAAAGCATTTTCGAATTGTTTCGCTAATTCAGGATATTCTTTACGATATGCTTCGAATAATTCTTGCCATTCTTGATAGTCATTTTCTCCTGTTTGAACTAATAATTTTTCGAAACGATGAGCTACTTCTTCAGGAACTTCAAATGGAGCATAATTCCAACCATAATTTTGTTTCATGATTTTAATGCCTTCTTCTCCTAATGGAGCACCATGAACTTTATTTGTTCCTTGGTTTGGAGCGCCATATCCAATAATCGTTTTCACTTCAATTAAAGTTGGTTTTTCAGTTTCACCTTGTGCTTCTTCAATCGCTTCTGCAATTTCATCTAAGTCATTACCATCTTCAACACGAATATAATTCCATCCTTGAGCGATGAATCGATCCTTCACGCTTTCATTAAATGATTTTGTTAATTCACCATCTAATGTAATATCGTTTGAATCGTATAATACAATTAATTTATTTAATTTTAAAGTACCTGCTAATGAAGTTGCTTCATAAGAAATACCTTCCATTAAATCACCATCCCCACACATCACATAAGTATGGTGATCTACAATCGGAAATCCTGGACGATTATAAGTTGCAGCTAGATGTGCTTCAGCCATTGCCATCCCTACCCCATTGGCGAATCCTTGTCCTAGAGGACCTGTTGTTGCTTCTACTCCATCTGTATGACCGACTTCTGGATGCCCTGGAGTTTTACTATTAAATTGACGGAAATTTTTTACATCTTTAATTGAAACTTGATACCCTGATAAATGTAATAAAGAATATAAAAGTGCTGAACCATGTCCACCTGATAAAACAAAGCGATCACGATCGACCCACTTAGATTGTTTTGGATTTACTTTTAAATATTTTGACCATAATACATAAGCCATTGGAGCAGCACCAATTGGCAAACCTGGGTGTCCAGAATTTGCGGCTTGAATGGCATCCACACTCATTGTACGAATCGTATCTACTGCTAATTGATCTACTTTATCAAACATATTAACACTCCTATTCAAATGATGATTTTATTTATTTCCTATTTTGATGAATAAACTATTCTTCGTTACGATTATGTAATCCTTTTTCTCTTTGAATTTGTTTTAATTTTTCAGGAGTTACATCATTACCGTCTTCATCGACAACTTTTAATCCTTCAATATGATTTCTCATTCCTCCACGGAACGCTTCTAAATATTCTTGACGCAATGACAATTGTTCTTCTTGCTCTACAGATGTTAATCCAACTGTTTTTTTCTTACGAGCTAATTCATTAATTCTTTCAATTTTTTTAGAATCTAGCATATCAGACTTCCTTTCTTCATTTCTATTTCTACCTTTTTATCATACCATTATTTGTATAAAAAGAAAACATTCTGTTATGCGAACATTTGTTTGATTTAGTAATCAATTTGTGCTATGATTACGTAAAAGAAGTAGAGAAGGTGATTCAATGTCAAATGTTAAAGATTCAAAACAAATCGATGTCCTACGTTTTATATATGAAGAAGTTAAAGAACATGGTTATCCACCAACTGTTCGAGAAATTTGTAATGCTGTTGGACTTTCTTCAACGTCGACTGTACATGGACACCTTTCTCGTTTAGAAAAAAATGGATACATTCAACGAGATCCTAGTAAACCTAGAGCTATTGAATTAACACAATTGGGGCTAAAAACAATTGGAGCTACAGCTACTGCTATTCCTATGTTGGGAACCGTTACTGCAGGTGTTCCTATTTTAGCAATTGAAGAGGCAAATGGATTCTTCCCCATTCCACCAGACTTACAACAAGATGCAGAAGATTTATTCATGTTAACCATTAAAGGAGACAGCATGATTAACGCAGGAATTTTTGATGGTGATTCTGTTATCGTACGAAAACAATCCACTGCTTCTAATGGGGAAATTGTGATTGCAATGACCGAAGAAGACACTGCTACTTGTAAGAGATTTTATAGAGAATCTGACCATATTCGCTTAGAACCAGAAAACGATCAACTCGATCCGATTATTTTACCTAATGTAACTATCTTAGGAAAAGTAGTCAGCCTCTATCGTAATCGTATTTTTTAATAATGTATCAATGATAAACTCTTTGTTTTTGAAACGAAGAGTTTTTTATTTTTTGAAAAAATATTATTTCTTATAAAAGTCCGTTAAAACAGAAAAGACCTTTCATAGTAGTAAGCCAAGAGACACCTTTAGGTGGTTACTGGCTTACTACTATATAGAAAGGTCAGTTCCAAAACGTTCTCCCGTAAACATCCGTCCAAATAGAAAAGACTTTTCATAATAGCACAAGTACTAGAAGCTCTTAGCTTCTAGTACAGGAAAATTTGAGACCTTAGGCTCAAATTTTAGCCATGAGACCGTAGGTCTGCTGGCGTCCTTCGCTATTATAGAAAAGTCAATTTCAAATTCTAAAATGTTTTTTGGACCTTCAACATATTTGTTGAACCTGTTTCTCCAACTTTAAGACCTGCAGTAAGAATTAATAATTCTCCTTTTTCAGCAAATCCTTTTTCTAATACGATATCATTTGCAAGTTTGAACATATCATCAGTTGATGCTGGTCTATCAATTACATAAGGTTGAACACCCCAAACTAATGCCAAACCACGTTGTTGACGTTCAGTATATGTGATAGCCATAATATTCGCACTTGGGCGATACTTAGAAATCATTTTTGGAGTATGACCTGATTGAGTTGCAGCTACAATTGTTTTAACGTCTAAGTTCTTAGCTGTATGAGCTACAGAACGAGCAATTGCTTCAGCCACATCTGATGCATCATAAGTTTTTAGTTTGAATTTATCTTGTCCACGTAATTCACGTTCAGTACGTACACAAATACTTGCCATTGTTTTAACAGCTTCTACTGGATAGTCCCCTGCTGCTGATTCACCAGATAACATTACTGCATCTGTACCATCGAAGATAGCATTCGCTACGTCCCCTGCTTCCGCACGAGTTGGACGTGGGTTACGTTGCATTGAATCTAACATTTGTGTAGCTGTGATTACTGGTTTACCACAAGCATTACATTTCTTAATTAAAGCTTTTTGAACAATTGGAACTTCCTCTGCAGGAATTTCAACACCCATGTCTCCACGAGCAACCATTAAACCATCAGATAAAGCTAGGATTTCGTCAATGTTGTCAATACCTTCTTGGTTTTCAATTTTTGGAATAATTTGAATATGAGTTGCATTGTATTCTTCTAATAAATCTCTGATTTCTTGAACGTCAGATGCACGACGAACGAAACTTGCTGCGATATAGTCAATATCATTTTCAATACCGAAAATAATATCTGCTCTATCTTTTTCAGTGATTCCTGGTAATTTAGTGCTTACGCCTGGAACGTTTACACCTTTTTTATTTTTAACAACACCGCTGTTGTTTACTACTGTTACGATTTCTCCATTTGCATGATCAATTTCAGTAACTGTTAAGCCTACTAAACCATCATCGATTAAGATCGTAGAACCAACTTTAACATCGTTAATTAACTCTGGATAAGTAATAGAAATTTTTTCTTTAGTTCCTAAAACTTGAGTCATAGAAATACGTAATACATCACCAGTGAAGAATTCTAAAGCTCCACCTTCCATGTCATGCGTACGAATTTCTGGTCCTTTTGTATCTAATAAGATAGCAATCATCTTACCAGTTTCTTGACGTACTTTTTTGATATTGTTAATACGTGCTAAATGTTCTTCATGATCACCATGAGAGAAGTTTAAACGTGATACGTTCATTCCTGCTTCTACTAATGCTGTTAATTTTTCAATTGATTCACTTGCTGGTCCAATTGTACATACAATTTTAGTCTTTTTCATAAACAACTACTCCTTAATTAAAATGAAATTTCTTTATTTAATTGATATAATTCTAAGTTTGGTACATGTTTCCCATTTGCTAATGTTTCTACGATGTCACTATAAACAACTTCTTCGCCACGAACACCAACGCAAACTCCACCAACGCCTTCTTTTAATAGATCGATAGCTTTTGCACCTAAACGGCTTGCTAATACACGGTCACGAGCAGTTGGTGAACCACCACGTTGAACGTGTCCTAATACTGTTACACGAGTATGGAAATCATCATCATATTCCCATAATTTCTTAGCAAATTCTTCACCGCTCATTACCCCTTCTGCTAAAAGAATAATTGTGTGTTTTTTACCATTTAAACGACCACGTTTTAATTCTTTTGCAACTTCAGCGATATCAAATTCTTGTTCTGGAATTAAAATTTGTTCTGCTCCACTACCAATACCAGTCCATAAAGCAATATCTCCTGCATTACGTCCCATTACTTCAACAATAAATGTACGAACGTGACTTGTTGCAGTATCTCTTAAACGGTCTACTGAATCTAATACTGTATTAATGGCAGTATCAAAACCAATTGTATAATCTGTACCTGGAATATCATTATCGATTGTTCCTGGAACTCCAATTGTTGGGAAACCTAATTTTGTTAAAGCTACAGCACCTTGGTAACTTCCATCACCACCGATAACAACTAAACCTTCGATGCCGAATTTTTTCAATTGTTCGATTCCTTTTTCTTGACCTTCGCGGTGTGCAAATTCAGGATAACGTGCAGAATATAAGAAAGTACCTCCACGGCCAATCATATCTCCTACATCAGAAGCTTCCATTTTACGGATATCTCCTGCAACTAATCCTGCAAATCCATAGTTAATTCCATAGACTTCAAATCCTTCATAAATCCCTTTACGAACGATGGCACGAACTGCAGCATTCATACCTGGTGCATCTCCACCACTTGTTAAAACAGCAATACGTTTCAAGCTATTCACCTCTTAAAGTTAATTTTGGAACTCTTTTCCAATTTCTTTTCCTATTTTACCACTTTTCTACAAAAATGTCTTTTCTTTTCATTACTGAAAAGGTTTTTATTTTATAATTTTTACATTTTCTTCTCCGACAATGTTAGAAATGGCTTTTAAAGTCTCAGCATCGACTACTATTCCAGAGTTAAAATTCATTTTTAGAACCTGATCTTTACTCTCGATGTATAAAAGAACAGTTGTGTCTCCCGGATTATTAATAATAACATTTCTAATTTGATCGAACACTTCTTTAGTTTGTAACTTTTCAGTGATTTTAATGTAACATTTAATCGAAGTTGCCTGTGCTAATCCTTCAATTTCAAACAAGCTTAATACTTGTTGAACTTGTACTTGCCATCTAGACTGTATGTTCTTTCTTGATTTTCCTTTTAGTAAAACTAATTGATTTTCTTCTAATAATGAAAATACCAATGGATAAACTTCTGAAAATACAACAAATTCCATTTCACCCGTTTCATCTTGAATCGTCCCAAATGCCATTGGTTCACCTTTTTTAGTGCGAGTCTTTCGAATATTTTTTAGAATTCCTAAAACTGATACTTGTTTTGATTCATAAATCGATGAAATACGATTCGCTTTTTGCTCTTTATACAATATTTCATACGGTTCTGTTGGAAATGCTGATACCGGAAATCCTAATACTGCAATTTCACGTTCAATTCTCTCAATAATATTGCCGTCTTCTTCTTCGAAATATTTTGGATACATTTCTTCATTCAATTCTAAAGAAAGATTACTTCCATGGAACTTAACGCTTTCAATAACAGCATCAATCGTAGCTCGTAATGTAGCACGATTTTTTCCTAATTCATCGAAAGCTCCAGCATCAATTAATGCTTCCAGCACTTCTTTTTTACAAAATCTTTTACCAATTCTAAATGCAAAATCCATAAAGTCAATAAATGGACCATTTTGTTTACGTTGAGTAAGAATTTCTTGAATAAAATCCCTTCTTAGTCCTTTAATGGCATTTAATCCAATAAAAATCCCATCTATTGTTGCAGTATATTCTTCTAAACTTGTATTAATCGATGGATTTTTAATCGAAATTCCTCTTTGTTTTGCTTCTATAAAGTAGGTTTGTAATTTAGGAGAACGATCTCCAACAAATCTTAAAATCGCCGTATAAAAAGCACGTGGATAATGTGTCTTAAAATAAGCTAATTGATAAGCTAATAACGAATACGCAAATGCGTGCGAACGGTTAAACCCGTAATTCGCAAAGCGCTCAATATATTGATACACTTCTGTTGCACTAGCTACATCAATGCCTTTTTCAATAGCTCCTTCGATAAAATGAGCTTTTTCTTCTTCTATCACTTTACCGTCTTTCTTCCCAATAGCACGTCTTAAAATATCAGCTTGTCCTAATGTAAATCCAGCCATTTGAGACGTTACTTGCATAACCTGTTCTTGATATACCATGACTCCATAAGTAGATTGAAGAATCGACTCTAAGATAGGATGTGGGTATTTCACTACTTCTTGTCCATGCTTACGTTTAATAAAAGTATCAATTTGTTCCATTGGTCCTGGCCGATATAACGCATTTACCGCAGCAATATCTTCAAGATTCGTTGGTCGTAATTTTTTTAATACTCGACGGATGCCATCCGACTCAAATTGGAATATTCCATTTGTATCAGCTTCTTGGAATAATTCAAGAGTGTTCTTATCATTCAGAGGAATCTCATTTAAATTAATTTCATGTTGATAAATGAATTTTGTTAATTCAATTGAATCATGTAAAATCGATAAATTCGTTAATCCTAAAAAGTCCATTTTTAATAATCCAATTTGTTCAACATATTTCATTGTATATTGCGTAATTGGCATTTGTTGGTCTTTATAGATTAGAGGAATGACATCCGTTAATGGCTTATCATATAGCACTACACCAGCAGCATGGGTTGATAGATGTCGAGGCAATCCTTCAATTCGACAAGCTGTCTCAAATATCAATTGATTTTTTGGACTTCTCGAAACTAATGCTTGTAAACTTTTTGACTGTTCATAAGCATTCTTCAAATTAATTCCTAGTTGATTTGGAATAGCTTTAGACCATTCTCCTGCTTGAACAGCTGTTAACCCTAACACACGACATACATCTCTCAACGCTTGCTTACTTCCAAAAGTTCCAAAAGTTGCAATTTGAGCGACATGATTTTCCCCATATTTTCTTCGAACATAGTCTAATATATCTTCTCTTCGATTATCTGGAAAATCTAAATCGATATCCGGCATTGTATATCGTTCTGGATTTAAGAAACGTTCAAATAATAATTGATACTCAATTGGATCAACTTTAGTTATATTTAATAAATAAGATACTAATGAACCCGCCGCCGAACCACGTCCAGGGCCTGTTTGAATGCCTGCTTCATGAGCAAATTTCATAATATCCCATACAATTAGGAAATAATCGTCAAATCCCATTTGATGAATAATGGATAATTCATAATTTAGTCGAGATTGATACTCATCCTTTACTAATTCTTTGTCTTTTAAAGATTGCTGACATATTTCTTGTAAATACTCCTGACTCGTTTTTCCTTCAGGAGTTTTAAATTTTGGAAGCAATAATTCATTTTTAGGAAGTTCCCATTTGATAGAATCAACAAACACTTGTAATTGACGGACTAATTTCCCATCTAATACACTTGACCATTGTTGCGTTAATGTCTTTTCATCTTGTAAATAGTATTGTCCACTCACTTCTGCTTGAGTCGTACTGAGCGTTTCCCCATCTCCAATAGCTTTTAATACTCGATAACTAAAATCATCCTCAGCTTTTAAATAGAAAGTTTTAACAAAAGGAAGAAGTTTCATAGAAAAATCTTGTCCCCATTCTTCTAATTCTTCTAATGAAATTGGTAAAGCTTGGTTTGATTCAATACCTAGATGAATATTTGGAAAATAACGCTCTTCAGCCTCGAACAACCAACGTTGAAAAGCTACTTCTCCATTCGAACATTCCAATGCCCATTCACTATTATCTTGTGGAAATACTATTTGTAAATGCTTGGAACTTTCTTTCATTTTTTGTTCCATATCTTTTGTAACTACTTTGAATTTTTGATACTGAGTTGATAATTCAATTAATGTTTGATAACCAATTTCATCTTTTGCGTAAACAACCATAGATGAAAATACTTCAGCATTTCTCCATTGCTTATATTGGAATACACAGCCAATAATCGGTTCAATCTGCTGTATACGACATAAATTATAAAATTCAATCGCCCCATGTAAGACACCTTCATCCGTTAAGGCTAATTTTTGATAGCCTAATGTTTTAGCAGTCATTACATATTTATATAAATCAATGGTACTTCTCAGTAAACTATAGCCACTAGTAACTTGTAAAATCGTAAATGTCATAATGATTCCTTTCTATCATTTCTTCTCATTCATTATAACGGTTGAATAGATTTTTGTACAAATATTGTGTTGTTGTTTTTTTAACAATTTGACTTATGAAAGCTTTAAGAAATTTTACTTGTATGAATTAGGTTGATTGACTATAATAAAAAAGAAAGAAGGTGTCGAAATGAAATACCTCGTAACTTTTGTTTGGGGATTTATTTTAAGTCAAGTAACCTATTATTTAGGCTCTGCATTAGCACAATCTCCATATAACTTTACAAATGCTGTAGTCGTTGGAGTATTAATTTCATGCGGGATTGTATTAATTCAACATGTCTTCATGAAACCAACAAAAACAGCACCACAATCACATCAATAAAAAAAGCATCTCCAAGAGATGCTTTTTTTATTTGAAGATAAATGAATGACTAAACCAAAAAGACTATCCATAGTAGCTCAAGTACTAGAAGCCACTCGGCTTCTAGTACAGGAAATTTCGAGATCTTAGGCTCGAAATTTAGGCATGAGACTCGCTTTTGCGTGGCTGCTTGCGTCCTAGCTACTATAGATTAGTCTTATTAAAACCATTGTTTTTATTGTTCGATCTCACGTTCTTGCGCCCATTCAAAGTGGAATACTCCAGGTTTGTCCACACGATTATAAGTGTGAGCACCAAAGTAGTCACGTTGCGCTTGAATTAAGTTAGCTGGCAACACTTCTGAACGATAAGAATCATAGTAAGCTAATGCACTTGAGAATGTTGGAACAGGAATTCCTGCTTGAACAGCTGTTACAACAACTTCACGCACTGCCTCTTGATAAGATTCAGTTACATATAAGAAATATTTATCTAATAATAAGTTTTTCAATTCTGGATCACGTTCGAATGCATCTGTGATTTTTTGTAAGAATTGAGCACGAATAATACATCCAGCACGGAAAATTTTCGCAATTTCGCCATAATTTAAGTTCCAATCAAACTCTTCACTTGCTACACGCATTTGAGCGAATCCTTGCGCATAACTCATAATTTTAGAGAAATACAAACCTTTGCGAACTGATTCGATTAACACTTGTTTTTCAGTATTAGATAATTCAGGAACTTTAATTGGAGATAATTCTTTACTAGCAATTTCACGTTCTTCTTTTAATGTAGAAATATAACGTGCAAATACTGATTCTGTAATTAATGGAAGCGGCACACCTAAATCTAATGCACTTTGAGAAGTCCATTTACCAGTCCCTTTATTACCAGCAGTATCCATAATCACTTCAACCATTGGTTTACCTGTTTCTGGATCTTTTTTCGTTAAAATATCAGCAGTAATTTCAATTAAGTAACTATCTAATTCACCATTATTCCAAGATTTGAATACTTCTGCAGTTTCTTCTACTGATAATCCACCTACACGTCGTAAAATATCATAACTTTCAGCGATTAATTGCATATCACCATATTCAATTCCGTTATGAACCATTTTTACATAATGACCTGCTCCATTTGGACCTACATAAGTCACACAAGGTGCACCATCATCAGCTTTAGCAGCAATTTCTTCTAAGATTGGTGCTACTAAATCATAAGCATCTTTTTGTCCACCAGGCATAATAGCCGGACCTTTTAATGCGCC
>ERZ772909.677-NODE-677-length-20448-cov-7.849654_pt1 | contig 20448 bp, 27 predicted proteins | sample MGYA00511137_ERZ772909 | MGnify/ENA primary metagenome ERZ772909 (study PRJEB29015, sample SAMEA2738095) | human oral metagenome | biome: human oral; feature: human-associated habitat; material: saliva | place: China | collected 2270 ... | reverse complement strand
TCTTATAAAGAAGGTCTTGCTTTGCTTCATCCAAAGTATATCCATGTGCCCAATGGTTATTGCCATCCGTAACGACGTAGCCATTGAGTCCATTAACGCTATTGCGTACGTGGTAAACATTCCCCTTCTTCTCAATTACTTCCGAAAGAATGCCATCGGCATGAAGAAATTCTCGACCTGATGGGTGATTGATATGAACGATTTCATCTTTCAAATAATAATAATTAAATTGATTCAGCCTATATCGTTCATCATTAAAACCTTCACTACAACATACACATGTTACTAAGCAATCATTTGGGATTGTAGTAAAATAATTTCTACCCATCCCTAAAAAAGAAAAAATAATTAAATTTTTGGGTAATTTTTTTAATGGTGTGTCGTGAATGATTAGACAATCTAATTCCAAATTATCTCTAAGCTTTGTGACTTTTGCATGTCTCAAATTTAACGACTTAAATTCACAATCATCAGGAATTTCTGTAATATCTGTTTCTGAAACATCTAATAACCCACTTACTTTCAAGCCATTTGGGAGTTTTGTACTATCTACATAACACATTAAACTACCATCCAACACCAAATTATCCGGAAGATAATCACTATTACAAGAAAGTAATCCATTATAATAAGGTTTACCATCCTTTACTTCAAGTAGTTCACCTGTTTGTTTCTCAAACATCTCAATTTGAGATAACATTAATTCATTTTGTTGTTTATCCATATGTTTTTAAATTTTATATTCATTTTCATTATACTATTGGCTTAGTTATAAACCAACTTAAATAAACGAATTATTTTTTCTTCTTTCGTTAAAACACCTTATACGAAAAATGATTGTAGTTTCCAAATAGAATGATTAATTTAACGGGACATTAAAACAAAAGCACTATACTGAATAGTGATGAAAAAACTATTAAAGAACTTGTAATTTTCATTTAAAAAGACTATTTATTATATGAAAATAAAGTTAAAAAAATATAAATAAAATGCCTTGTAATTGCGGAAAAAAAAACGTGACAAGTCAGCCGAAAAAAATCGTCAAGAGTCCCTCATCGCGAGTGGTTGGCGGGAATGGTTCAACGACTAAACGCATTATTCGAAGAATAAAATAATGTAAAAAAAGTTGGAGTATACGAAAGTATGTATATTCCAACTTTTTATTGTATAATATGTTATGAATTAAGATATCGTTTTTCCTTCTAATTTTGAATAGTGTTCTGTTTTTATCAACTTTTTTTATGTTCATTTAAGTAATCGATAAGGTATTGTACATCATCATGAACCACTTCACCAAGGAATGTATCGTAATTGGGGATATTACCAAAATACAATAACTTAACGCCATGTTTCTCACATAATGCTTTCTTACATTTATCACGTTCAATTAGTTTATCAAATTCCTTACAAGCCCACTCAACACCTTTCCCTGCAAAATCAACCGGAAAGAAATGTTGTTCTCCTTGGCACTCAATGCCCACCTTATATTCAGGAAGATAAAAATCTAAACTCTGTAAACCCAACCAATTGAAACGTTTTTGGTAGTCGTAGGTAATTTCAACATCATCCAAATAATTCATTACACTCCGTTCCAAATGACTTAACTTACACTTTGGACAGCCACGACCTTTGGTATGAGAATTAGGTGTCTGCCAAAACTCACCATGTTCAGGCTCACTACAAATGATACAAACCTTGGTATGAGCACCAATATATTTAACCTTAGAATAATCATACTTGTCACCATGAACTTCACGAGCCATTGTAATGAACTCTTCTTTGGATGAACGACAACGTTCACCATTGGCTTCATTACGACATTTTGGACAGCCTTGACCACTTAAATGGCCGTTTGGTATTTGCCAAAATTCACCATGCTTTGGACAAATGATACAAACCTTTGTTTTATTATTCACATAATCCACCTTAGAATAATCATACTTGTCACCATGAATTTTACGAGCCTTTTTAATAAATTCTTCTTTGGAGTGACGACAACGTTCACATGTGGCTTCATTGGAACATATTGGACAACCTTGTCCTTGTAAGTGTTGATATGGTGACTGTTCAAATTCACTATGCTTAGGACAGATAATACAAACCTTGGTGTAATTATTCACATATTTTACCTTGGAATAATTATATTTATCACCATGCACTTTATGAGCGGAAACAATCCATTCTTCCGTTGTAGGTGTATAACAACCACCACATTTAGGGCAACCTTGTCCATTGATGTGTGCAGAAGGTGTCTGCCAAAACTCACCATGTTCAGGCTCATTACAAATGATACAAACCTTAGTTGCATTATTAACATACTTAACTTTGGAGTAATCGTACTTATCACTATGAACCTTTCTTGCCTTGGTTATAAATTCCTCTTTTGTCTTTTTCTTTCCCATTTAATTATTTATTTATGTTGGAATACAATTTCTTAATCCATTCAGCAACACTTTCATATGCATATTTTGGTAATGTTTTATTATCCTTCCAATCAAAGTTTGGATATTTTATATCTATGTAATCATAAATTAAATCACTAATCATATCTTTATCTTGAAAATTAGATTTATAAATGTCTTCTATCATATGTTTATAATAATTGTTACTATAATGGTACGCAAATATAATAATATCTTTCCCAAGTGTATCTTTTGGTAAAATTTCACTGAACTTTTTTTCAAGTTGATGGTAATAATTGTCATCGTAGCCCATCATTACGCCAATAGTATCATCTTCACCGTTAAATACATTTTTGTTATGGTAGAAAAGTTTTGCAACATTTCGAGTATACCCATTATCTAATGTTACCATTATCGTATTACCATTTCTCTTGGTCATACCCCAATTAGAAATATTAGCCCAATCGTTAATATTCACCCCACTTTTAGACATAGTTAAAATATATTGAAGTAAAGTATAAACTGTTGGTAAGTCTTTATATTTCTCCATAGCATGTTCTATCTCATTATCTATAACCATATTATCTAATATTATATTCTTAAATATATAAAATGGTACACCAATAATTTTCTCAAAGTCTTCAATATCAGCAGGTAAAACGTATTCTGATATAATGTAAAAATAGTTTTCCATATCAGAATCATTATAAACAATTGGCATAAAAGACTTATCTGTAGCTTGATTATAAACCATCACCTCTGCTTTATTCTGTGCAACGCCTTTCATGTTGGTGGCCAACTTCAAGACACGAGTGTCATCAATTTGAAAAACAGCTCTTGCTGAACCATCACCAATTGGTTCACCTAACATTTTTACACAATACTTATACCCACCTTCAAGGAAGTGATTTATTTTGTCTTTATATTCAGAATGGTCTTTAACGCCTTGTAAATCATTTCTTAATGCTTGATTTAGTTCTTGTACTGAAAACCCTGCCTCCATTGCTTCATGGATAAGATTACGTACATAATTGCGTATATTATCCTCCAATATGCTATTAATGCGCCATTTATTTGTGTTGTTAATATTCATTTAATTTGTAAAATTATTAATTAAAAATAAATATCAATTACACCGTATTATGTTAAAACACCATCATCCATTTAGTTTTATTGTATAAAAAAATAAAACCACCGAACAAATATACATATAAGAACGGTGGTTTAACAATGTGCAAATTTTAAGAATTAAGTCATAATAACTTGGTCAATTATATTATCATCAATCTTTGGAACTTGATACACTTCATAAGTGCCATCTCTCTTGATATGTATAAGTCTTCTTGCGATAATATTTAGTCCAACAGATTCCATCATTCGTTGATACAGATTAAACTGCACATAATAATGAGACAATGCCTCATCATAATAATTGGTGAACGGTGGTAACATCATCATATTTGTGTTTCTCACAAACTCCTTTGTCAATTCTCTATTGGTGTTATGAGTTACAAGAAAGTTCTTACCACATAAGAATGTATGACTATTACTATCCACTTCAATACACCTTGTTGGAACACTATCTACTTCTTCAATTTTAATAATTCTGCGGAAATTATAGTCATCAGGTGTATGCTTGCTTATTTTCTTATATTTATGAAGGAACGGATTAAAATTACAACCAAATGTAACATGAAACTCCCCATCCTTACATTTTTCACAAGTCGTTTTAATACCCAAACTTGAAAGAATTAAATAAACGGCCTCCTTCTTCCATTCTTGCATTGTACACAACATGAAACAATTTCTTGTTTTATCATAGTACCCATTCATGTCCATTAGGCCTCTAAGTAATTCCAATCGTTGACAAGATGATGCTTTCAAATATATGTCAGGGATATGTTTATTGTTTAAAACATTAATCAAAGCTAATTTATCAGTTAACCCAACCACTGTTCTTGTTTGTGCATTATCACCTTCTACAACATAACCCTTGAATTTAATTTCTTCCCAAATACATTCATCCACATTTGTAATTTCCCCAACTGACTTATTTTTATTACCAAGCCAAACACCAAATACATATGGTTCAATCGGTAAGGCAATATCATCATTTCTAATTGCTGTCGGATTATATATTTTTGGAAATTTACTATATGGAATTGGTGTATCAAGACCATCGAGATATTTATAAAGCTCCTCAGAAGTCATAACAACTTTTTTCTTTCCCTTTTTTTTACGTTTAAGAGTTATTAGCCATCGATGTTCATTATCACTAATAATTTCCTCTTGGTTATCAAATGTGAGTTTATAACATTTTCTATGATGCACTTCAGATGTGTGAAGCACTTTACATTGAAACCCATCTTTGTCATAAACAACATCACCTACTTGCACTGTACCCATGGTTTTCCACCCATCAGTGGTAAATATTGGTGTGTTGACATCTAAGCCCTTCCAGTCACCAATTACAAACCCACTTTTAGAAGGATCAGGTGCGTCGTAATAGAACAAAATGTCAGCAGTCCCACATATTGGTTTTGCACCGTCAATGTATTTTGTGCTTAGTTTAAACTCAGCCCCTACCGGATGAAGTCTGCCATTCAAATCATCATAGAATTGTTTTATGGCAAACTCTTGTGGGAATGTTGGTACCATCCAATTTTCATCTGCAAGATATTGAGGCTTATTCTGTGGGCAAATCAGTTCAGGCTTACCACATAGCATATTGGTATATGATTCTCCAAACTCATGTGCTCTTGTACCCATTACAGTAGCACAAACGTTTGTCCATCTCCACTTTTTCTTAACCTCATCTTGAGTTAAATTATTCTTAATTGCAAATGCTCTTGAACGCTCTTCAAGGTCAAATTCATTCTCATATTGAGAAATAATGGTTGATACAGGAGTGTATTCAACCCCATCAATTGTATAACGATGTGGAATTTCTTCAAAGACAATGTTACCAAATTTTTCCTTAAATAAGGCTCGTGTGTCTTCTCTTAACTTATTTATTTCTTCTTGTGTCATTTTTTAATTTTAACCTTTATTATCACTTAAATTATATCCTGCGGTATCATATCAATATTTTCTTTCATTTTGTAGTATTGCATGACAACGCCATAAGCTTTATTAAATGTTGATTCAAAGTTAGAACGATAATCTTTAATACTATCACCTTTCAAATCAAGATTCTGTTTGTTACATAGATGGAAAAACATGTCCCATACTCTTTTTTCAAACTCTGTTTCTTTCATATTAATATCTTATTATTATCTTATCATATTATACTATGATTATGGTTAAAAACAAAAAGAATTCACCCCTAAAACTGAGATGAATTCTTTTTCTTCCCGTAGGAAACACCTTTTAAAAAGCACTTGAATAGTGTGTTCATAATATCACTATTTTCAACATATTTGTTGAACTCCAATTTTAGTTCTTCTTCTGCATTATCGAGACTAACATTTTCAAATTCATTAAATGGATTTTCCTTAATTAATTCAAGTGGTTCACCCATACTTAAACAATTTCTTTGTTTAAATACTTCCACCATCAAATAGAAACCACTAAAATTGGTTTGGTCAAGTTCAATCTGTTTTAGTTCTAATACCCCTTTCTTACCATATTTAAGGACACATACAATATTATCATAACCAAATGATTTGTCTTTCTCATCAAACTTTTTCATTGATAACGAAAACGTATTATATAAGTCTAATGGTTCTTCGGTATCAATCGTATATTCCTTCTCTCGATTAAAAAGAGATTTAAAATTGTATACCATACATGTTATAGTTATTTATTAATCGAGCCTTGAACGTTATTAGAAATAATTACGGTACTAACATTATTGGGGTTAAAAGCCTTAACATGATACACATTACAATATGACATTGCAGACCTCAAATAAGCAGCCATATTATCACACCAAGTTTGAAGAGTCGTGGTAACTTCCAAGACCTTTTTAATGCCCTCAGACGTCTTAGTTTTCTTTCCGTTGATTGCAATTTGTCCATATTTGGATGCCATACCGTAAAACTCCTTATATAGCTTATCATAAGAATGGCCAAATTCGTCAATGAACTTCCCATCTTTATAAGAAATCTGACAAGATAGTTTAACGTCTTCACCTGTGTTCTTATCCTTATAAAATGTATCACCTGCACTTTCAAGAGTTTTGGCAAGTACACTACCAATCATTACATAATCAGCACCAAGGGCAAGAGCTTTAATAACGTCTGAATAATTACGAATACCACCATCAGCAACAACTTTGGTGAACTTCAAATCATGTTTCTCCCTAAATTGTTTATTTTTATAAATATCATCTAAAAGTGATGCAGTCCCATCGTGGATTCCAACATTAGATGAAGTTATGCAACCCGCACCCCCGCCAATCGAAACACGTACATAATCAATACCACTATTACAATATTCAATATATGTCTCGGGATTTGCGATATTACCTGCCATAATCTCAATTTTTTTTTGGTGCAACATCTTTGCCTTTACAGATAAATTAAAAATTTTAGACATGTTTCCGTTAGCAACATCAATAAGGATTCTTAACTTATAGTGGTTCTCCCTTGCAAAGAAGAAATTGTCTGCATTACAGAAAAATTCTTCAAACTCATTGAGAGAAACTGCAACCCACTTACCTTCCATTGCAAATTTCTTTCTCATTTCCCAATCAATATTTCGAGGGATAATTGCAAAAATCTTGTTGTCATAAAATGTTTGATAGTTATCAACATTAACAACAGTGCTCATTGGGGCAGTAAAGATAGGAAGCATTCCATTCTCATCAAATGGGCAACACTGTGAACGATGTTCTACATCAGACCGACGTGCAGGTTGAATCATCACATCATTATAACCATATCTAATTTCATCTTTTTTTAACATAATATGCTTTTAAGTAAATTATTCAAATAATTAAGGTTTCTATTACATTAGTCGTATGCGTCACAAATCTTATGAAAAATTGAATACATTTCATCCTCAAATTTAGAACGACCCTTAACGTGAATCATATGAATGTCTCTATTTGATTGCCTACTTCTTAGATTTCTAACTACCTGTTTTTCATGGTCAGTGAATAGCCAAGTAATTTTAGTTGACATATACTCAATATATTGAGGGTCTTTTTCAATCACTTCCATTACAGAAAGCCCAACATACTTACCAAATTCAAAACGCCTTTCATTGGGCGAAATTCTTACTTTTGCCATAATATTTAAAGTTAGCCAAGTGTATTATACTTCTCATGTTTTTCAAAACCAACGATGAGAAATAAAAAAGAGAACCATTATAGTTCTCTTTTTAGTAATTTAACAACTCAAATTAATTAGAAGGGAAGGTCATCATCACCTGCTTCTACCGAAGGGTTCGGAGATGTACCAACTTCTGCCTTAGGTGCAGTCATCTTACGAGAGGTGGCTTGAGGAATTTCATTTACAGCACCTGAAACTTGCGCAGCCGATGCCTGCGGAGACATTGTAGTTCCACTTTCTGTATGCGAACCTTCACCATGAACACGGTCTGAACCAATCTCAAAATAAATGTCAGTTGCAACAATATCATTGCTGATATTCCATTGACCTGTTTGTTGACTCTGATAAAGACGGTTTGAATACTTACCAATCACCGTAATAGGTTTACCCTTTTTAAGGTGTTGCGAAAGGTTGATGTGTTGCGGCATAAATGATGTCACTCTAAACCACTGCGTTTGAGGCTTACCATCACTTGACTTGGGGTCGCCAAACTCTGAGTTTGCAATACTAAAACTGATAAACTCATTACCACTCTTTGCTACTTGACGTGTTACATCTTGGGCAATACGTCCATTAACTGTAATAACTCTCATTAATTTAATTTTTAATTTAACATTTAACTTACAACTCTATTATACTTTACTTGGAGTATTTTTCCAAATGTTTTTGCATATTTTTATTTCTTAAATTATTTCACCTAATTTAATTACAAACACTTTGTTCTGCTCAGGTGCTCCCCATTCTGTCTTTCCGTTGGAAATGGTAATACCATCAATCTTAAACGTCATACGTTTTTTCGTGTAACCATAAGAGAAACAAACATCAGTATATGGTACAACATACATATCGGTTGGAATTTCACCAAGTTCTTTAATATTATTCGTAATATCCTCAACATTGGTCGCATCCATTTTACCGTTTTTCAGAGACAACAATCTCTTAACCCAATACGGCTTAATCTCTCGGTACTCCTCAGTCTTTACGCCATCATCAATCAAGTTATACCATTCTTTCTTTAGGGAAAGATATAAAGTTTTTCTTTCTTTCATTTTTAATATCAGTATTATTAGTTAATCAATATATGGGTTGGGCAATTCTTGCCACGCAATAACGCCATCTATGGTATCACCATTCAAATCTAACCAAGCATCCTTTTCTGTATTATAGGACAAATATACCACAGACCTATTTTCATCATCTCCGACCATAATTGTACACAGATAGCTACCATTATTGCTTGGATTTTCCTTATAATAGTCATACCACGGACGAGCAAGATCACCACGCACATATATTACATCATCGTTTTCAGGATATGATTTCTCGTCAGAAGCAGAAAAACCATAATAACAACTATCCCAACAATCCACCCAATAATTGATATAGAGTTGTTGCGGATAAACCTCCTCATAAGCTTCAATTTCTGAAATATTTTTCATTTTTCTATCAATTTATCATCAATTAGTGTTTCAAGTTTTATTTTTGACCACACCTCATAGCATCTACGTTTTTTATAACTATTCCATGACCACACAACATATAATGTATCATTGTCATCAGTTTTCAAAGCATCAACAACATGATATTTTTCATTGTGCAAATGAAAAGTAAAACCTGAAACAAATTTATCAAGTAATTTATTGTTATCTTCAACCATTGAAATTATTTATTTCATACATATCATACTATAAACTATATGAAAAACAAAATAATACAGGTAACATATTTTCTTAAAAAAATATAGTAAATGTTAATAACTATATACTGTAATATTATCGAAAAACCAACTATTTATTTTTATATTAAATATTATTAATAATGGTATTAACAAGAAAGGAATTAAACGAAATGGTTAAGAATATTATAACAAATATTCTTAATGAAAATAGAAAATGTACATTCAGATTTGATGAATGTACTTTACATACCTTAATGGAAGATGGTAGTAATGGAATGTTATTCGAAGCAGGTAATTTTATTTTAAGAAAAAGTAGTTGGGAGGTAAACAATTATAAACGTTTCTTAGATATTATAAAAAAAACACCTGCGGATAAGAAAGGGTTTCTAACTTGGCATGGTATGGATGAAATACAAGGTGATGATTGGGTGACTTACACATTGAAGAAATATGATGTTGCTTTTGCATTACATTATATTGAGGATGGAAAAATTGATATTTGTAATCTCGTTAATAACAGTGAACTTAAAGGAATTGGTAGTTCTGTTCTTGAATTTGCTAAAATGGAAGGTGGAACACAAATGGATAATTACCGTGGGCGTACAAAAGATGGAGAAGATATTAATGGTTTCTTAGGTGATAAGTACAGAGAGGCAGGTTTCGACCGTCAAACTTGGAGAGCCGAGTTTGATCCTGCGTTTCAACCTGATGACCCTGAATGGCGGCTTGATTCTAAATATAAAAACCCTAATGTTGAAGGCCTTGAATTGTCAAAGCACCACACAAAATATAATCAGGCATATAGTAAGTACAAAGAAAGTTTGACAAGAGAGTAAATCCTAAATTTAACAGATAAATATATAAATAATGGGGACGATTTTTCGCCCCCATTGTTATTTTAAGAAATCTTATATTCTGATAATCTTTCATAAATTTTATCAAGACACCCTGCCCATCTCATCCATTGACGAGGGTTGTTGTTTAATAAGAGTAATCTCTCATCCATATAAATCTTCTTATTCACCTCAATCATTATAGACTTATATGTAAAAGGACAATTTGGCGTTATACTATTTGAATATGGTTTATTGATAGACACACTATAGCCACTTTCAATGAACGTTTGTTGAACAATTTCTACAATCCCTTCATCATATGACCAATCCGTGTTGAAACCAATGCAAATGTCTGCATCACCATCCTTTGGTGTAAATGAATGACAATCAATCAAAATTGCATTTTCACATAAACTTGATTTTAATTCATTATGGTGTTCATCATATTTCATCATCCAAAACTCCTTATCTTCATCACTAAGGTGTCTCTTCTTATGATTATATTCTGAATACAGAATGCCTTGCCCATACTTTTCCATCTCATCGTCATGTAATCTTTCAACATCCACACAAAAACGTGAATAAGGAAATATTACACATTCATCATATTTCTTTGAACAAGTAAATAGCATATCTGTAAACCAATCAGTAAGGCTTCTCACTGAGTTATTGATGAAATCTTGATTGACTACCCACCCACTATTTTTCTGTGTAATTCCTGCAATAGATGAATGAGGAATGTTTAAAACAATTTTATTCTTTTTCATTTTTAATACAATTTAATTAACATTTTACAATTAATATTTGTTGATATTTTATTTCATATAATATTTGCTTTAACCTGTCATTGTTTTTTTTTAGATATATTAGGAGTGTTGTCCACAAGTCAATAATGACATTTTTTATTGGTCAATGCCTAATTTATTACACACATATTATACGACAAACCAAAGAAAAAACAAAGTGGTGCAAATAATATATTTCCTTAAAAAAACTAATAACTTGTTTCTTTCTCTAAATTTATTTCATCTTCGCCGGCCAATATTTCACTCGTTAAATTCTTATAGTCAAGTAGCTCACAGTCATTTGTTACAACGTATTTACCTTTATATGGGTAGAAACGAAGATATTCAATCGTAGAAACACCAAAGTTATTACCTATAACCTCTTGCAGTTTTCTAACTTCTCTAATACTATAAACAAATGGTATAATTTTATCTCTTTCAATTAAATATTTCTCATCAATATCACCATTACACATTAAATCAAACAAACGATTGAATTTCTCATAGTAGCAACTATCGTCATTGTTAACGTTTTTAGACAATGGATTTACTGTGTGCATGCATACAAAATTATTTATATTAACATGGAAAGATGTTGCTTCATTATTAAAATGTGTGCTAATATCAATCTTTTCCCATTCCAATGGTTTTCTCATTTTTTTTTAACTATCATATTATATATACATATAATACAACAAAAAAGCAGATTTGCCAAATGGAAAACTGCTTTTTATGTATTATTCATTTATATCATTACGATTAAGGTTCATATGCACCATTATCCGATTAAAAGATATCATGGTCATCATCATCATTATCCTCTTCGCCATATTCTTTAATTAAAGAAATAACTTCATTCTCGTTTTCTTTAACAAATTCAGTAAAAGCATTATCAACTTCTTTATTTGATGGGTTATCAGAATATCCAGTTTCGTCTAAAAACGCATCATATAACGTATCTTCTATATCGTTATAATTTGCAATATAATTACGATATTTAAGTTCCGGGTCTGCCCAATCTCCATGATAAATTAATTTTACGTTTTTACAACCTCTATAATTACCAATTACGCCTTCATTTAAAGCAGATCTTACAGCTTCTTTAATTACTTGTTTTAATGTTTTTTTATTCATAATAATTTATGATTTATTTTTATCCTCTATTATATTAAGATATTTTGAATCTTTTAAAGAAATTAAATCTTTATAAAAACTTTTTTCATAAGTATCTTTTAAAACTTTAAAAAGATCTTTCTTATCTGTATTTTTCATATTTAATTTATTTTTTTTTATTAAAATCTACTGTTTTTTATTTCCTCAAACAAAAAATCTACATCTTCAAATACATCATAAGGATATTCAATACCAAGGTTAGAATAATACAAAATCTTTATTCCGTTCTTTTGACATTTCTTAAACTTACGTTTATCACGTTCCAAAATCTTTTTAAATCCTTCATCACCACCAAAATGTTCAACCGGAAAGAAATGTTGTCCCCCTTGACACTCAACACCTACATTATAATCAGGTAAATAGAAATCCAATGATTGCTTCCCTAACCAATCAAAATGTTTCTGATAATCATAGGTAATTCCCGCCTCATCCAAGTAATTCATGACACTCCGTTCCAAATGGCTTAAATTACATGTAAGACAACCTTTACCCCTGGTATGGTCAGCAGGCCTTTGCCAAAATTCTCCATGTTCAGGACAAATGATACAAACTTTGGTATTTGCATTTACATATTCCACTTTAGAATAATCATATTTATCACCATGAATAGCTATTGCCTTTTTAATAAACTTTTCTTTTGTTGATACACACCTTTCACGAGTTTTATCCACCTTACATTTTTGGCAACCTTTACCTTGTAAGTGATCAGAAGGTGTTTGCCAAAACTCACCATGATTAGGCTTATTGCAAATGATACAAACCTTGGTATAATTATTTACATAATCCACTTTGGAATAATCATACTTACCCTTATGTTTTTCACGAGCTTTTTTAATGAAATCTTCTTTGGATAAACGTTGACTATCAGCCCTTGCAATTTGCCCACATTCTGGGCAGCCTTGACCTTGAGTATGATTATCAGGTTTTTGCCAAAACTCTCCATGTTCAGGGCAAATTATACAGACCTTTGTTTTATTATTCACATACTCAACATTGGTATAATCATACTTATCACCATGAGTCTCTTTGGCTTTTTTAATAAATTCTTCTTTGGAATGACTAATACTTCCACGTACTTTTTCAACACTACATTCTGGACAACCTGATCCACTTAAATGTGAAGTTGGTGTTTGCCAAAATTCCCCATGGTCGGGACAAATGATACAAACCTTTGTATGAGCGCCATCATATTCCACCTTAGAATAATCATACTTGCCCTCATGTTTTTCTGTTGCTTCTTGAATAAATTCCTCTTTAGTCTTTTTCTTCCTTCCCATTTAATTATTTATTTACATTGGAATACATCTTCTTAATATATTCAGCAACACCATTATATGCATATTCGGGAAGTGTGTCATCATTATCACCCCAATCAAACTCAGGGTCAGTTTCGTCGATGTAATCATAAATTAATTCACCAATTGCTTCCTTTTTTTGGAAATTGGATTGAATAATTTCTTCAATTACAGATTTATAATAATCGGTACTATGTGATTCAGCCCATTCAACAACATTTCGTCCAACTGTGTCTTTTGGTAGAATCTTACTAAACCTTTTATCAATTTGTTGTTCTCTATCTTGACGATAGCTATCTTCGTATCCCATCATACCCAAAAATTCATTATCACCATCAAACACACTTTTGTTACGATAGAAATTATTTGCAACATTATTTGTTAAACCATTATCCAATGTGACCATTATCGCCTTACCATGTCTCTTGGTCAACCCCCAATTCTCAAGGTTAAACCAATCGTGGGTATTTACACCAATCTTAGACATTTCTGTAAAATATTGAAGTAAGTGACGAATTTTTGGTAAGTATTCCTCATATTTTTTAATTTCATCCCCACGGTAATAATTTGAAAATATTTCAACCAATGTGTAGAATGGTACGCCAAGAACCGTTTCAAAGTCTTTCTCTTCTGCAGGTAGCACGTATTCTGATATGACGTAAAAATAATTCTCCATATCAGAATCATTATAAACAATTGGCATAAAAGTCTTATTAGGTGCTTGCTGATAAACCATTACTTCGGATTTATTTTGAGCAACACCTTTCATATTAGTTGCCAACTTCAAAACACGAGTATCATCAATTTGGAATACGAATCTTGCTGACCCCTTACCAATTGGTTCACCTAACATTTTTACACAATACTTATACCCATTTTCAAAGAAGTAATTTATCTTATCTTTATAATCAGAACTGTCTTTAACTCCTTGCATATCGTTAGTCAATGCGTTATTTAAGTCTTGTACTGAAAATCCCGCCTCCATTGCTTCACGAATAAGATTACGCACATAATTACGTATATTGGATTCCAATACGCCATCAACGTACCATTTATTTACTTCATTCATTTTTATTTAGTTTTCAAAGTTATCATTAAATTTGGACTGTAAAGGAAATTGGTTAACGCCTCACCAAACTTTTTGTATTTCTCATCTTTTGGGATAAGATATAGGAAAGTTGATGGGGCATCCTCAAAATCATTAAAGGATTCAGTTTCTTCAACATAGAAGAAATATTCAGGTTTGTCAATTTCTCCTTTAATAATTTTAGTAATAGTATCCTTAATATAACTTAATTTAGTACCAGGTGTTTCGCAATCACTCATTAATATGTCAGGAACTTCTTCCTTACAAAGGTCATAATAGCGAAAATTGGAATATGTTTCGGGGTTACAAAAAATACCATACCAAAACATATCATCCAACTTATCCTTTACAGAAAATGTAGAATCCAAAGACTCTATAAGTTCTCTCAAAAATGATATACAAGGAGAACTATAAACGTATGTCAACTGTGTTTTACAACTCATCTATTAAATTAATATTTAATGATAAATATCGATCACATCATGTTTTCATTGTGTTCTAAAAAGAAGAAAACCACTGAACAAATATACGTATATGAACAGAGGCTTCCTTTCTTGCAATATTATTTTGTATGTCGGAAAATATTCTTCCAACTAATCAAATAAATATTCTCATCTTTAACTTCATCAATTTTTTCTGAAAGGTTGATTACCTTGAATCCCTTTTCAATAAAAGGTGTCATTACAACGTCTTTTACTGCGGCGAGATCTTCTTCAATATCAACCACGCAGCGATAATTTGAATTGCTTTCTTGCCCTGTTGTGCTATAACGGAACTTTGATTTAATGACATTCATGATGTCCTTTTGTTTATTTGCAATCCGCTCCTCAATCGGTCGATTTGCTCCAACACCGTAAGTGGTAGAAAGCCATGCCATTTCAGCACTAAATTCTCCTTCATCTTTATTAAACATCTTATTCAATGTTTTTGTAATGATATTTGGCTTCTTATCTTCGCCAAGGTTCTTTACGTTTTTTTCTACTTCAGTCATATCTTACATTATTTAAAATTATTAACATTAAACCCATCCACTAATTCACTCAATGTGTTAAGTTTAGGATATTTTTTCTTAATGTTATCAAAATCTATCTTTGCATCTTCATAGGTATTATAATATAGAATGATTTTATTACCATCTGAAAAATATAGATGAATTCTTGTCTTCACATAAACCTCACCATCATCTTTAATAAAAAGATCATGTCTTTCTTCATCCTCAAACAGAACTTTATGGATGTACTCTTCTTTAATTAAACCAAGATAACGAAAAATTCCCATCTGATAACCTACTTTAGTTTTACGGTTCCAAAACCAACCACATTTATACTTGACTTTAGTATAATCAGTAGATTTTACTTCGTTATTTAATTTAACAAAAACAATCTTGTCCTCATTTATCAAAAACTTATCTTTTCCATGTAAAATATACTTCTGATATTCATTACAAAAATAGGCAACATAATTAATATTATTCTCATCCATATACAAATAATTTTTCTACTTTTTGATTAATGTTTTTACCAACTTGTTCCTTTACGGCCTTTCGCCAAATGCACTTAAAATCAGAAGGGGCAGAGTATTCAGAAACATACACATGATGTCCTTTCTTTGACATTTCACGCACCCAATTCCAAAATTTATCATGGTCGAAAGAACTTTCATATCCAATTGTGGACTGATAAGGGGGGTCACAATAAATTACAGAATTTGGTTTATAGTCATATTCATCATAAGAAGCACACACAAATTTTGTGGTGACAAGATACTTGAAGTTTTCATATTGCTTCTTAATACCATTATATGCCTCTTTAACGTGGTTTTCATTTTTCTTTGGATTAAACTTTGCAAAGCCACCCCACCACTTTGAGCCGTATGATAGGCAATTACCAACATATCCAATCATTGATTGTTTATAACGCCCATCTTTATCTTTATAAGATTTCTTTACATCATAATAATCCTCTTCATCGAAGGCTTGTGGAATCCAATCAATACCAAACATTGATATTTCATTCCAAATTGCCCAAGGATAAACACTATATTCAATCCCAACCTTCTTATTGTAATCAATATGGCTGATTACATTCGCCCCACCCATAAACGCATCAACAAACTCATTATCACCATTTAAATGCTCTGTAATGATTGGAATAAGTTGCTTAATAATCCTTGCCTTAGAGCCTAAGTATCTCATTTCTTGAATAAATTAAAATCAAACATTCTTCATCGGTGATTGAACTTATCTTTCAACATTGAAAGCATGTCACTTGTCACCTCTTCGGTTTTCTTCTTAACCTTAATGGGTTTTTCATTTTGATAACGTTGCATCATGCGTTCGTATTTTTCACTTGTGCACAGAGGGCATTCATTTCCACTGTAATAATAGTGGTGAATTGGACAAAGTTTCTTCATTTTTCAAACAGTTATTTTGATTTAACAATCTATTGTTTTAACAACGCCTTGAAGCATTGTTTCCTACTTCAAATTTATTATACTACACATCGTATATAAAATCCAAACAAATCGATGATTTGAGTAGATTTTATTTCTTGCTTCATCCTATCACTACTTTTTAGGTTCATTATTGAACGGTCATCCATAGGAGGATAGTCCACAAGCGTTAATTCGGTGCTACGAACACCTATTTTTTATTTTTCTTCTTTTAAGCTGCACTTATCCTTTGCCCTTCGCGAAGTATATTTATTGCAGCATTCAAATCTCTATCGTGATTTTCACCACATTCAGGACATCGCCAATGACGGTCACTCAATTTCAAGTCTTGGTTCTTGTATCCACAACGTGAACAAGTTTTGGAACTTGGATAAAACTTATCAATAAGAACAACCTTCTTACCATTTACAATGGCTTTTCCCTTCAATATCTCCTTGAACTTATAAAACCCAACCTCTTGGATGGCCTTTGCAAGATGGTGATTTTTCAACATGCCACTTACACTCAAGTCTTCCATATAAATTGTATCATAACTTGATAGTAACTCGTTCAAGACATAATGGATATACTTCTCCTTCTTATTCGTGATATGCTCAAAGGCATTTGCAATGCGTTTACATTGTTTATGGAAATTGTTTGAACCATTACACTTCTTGGATAATTGACGTTGAAGTTTCTTTAGCTTCTGCTCATCAGTTTTGAAGAAGTGCTTATTTTCAAACTTCTTACCATCCGAAGTTATAACAAAGTCCTTCACACCAAGGTCAATACCAACTTCCTTATTGGTCTTCTTAAACTTTACAATCTCATTTTGAGGAATCTCCATAAGGATTGACAAGAAGAAATTCCCACTCTTGGTTTTCGAAAGGGTTGCACTTCTTATATTATCCTTATATTTTTGCAATCGTTTATTGTACAAATCTGAGCAACGGAACTTAATATTTTTTAGTGATTTCACCAAAGTTATATGTCTTGTTTCAAATGTATTACGCTTTGATATTGCTCCAATCGGGAATAATGCCGTTTGTTTATCCTTCTTACTCTTAAATTTTGGAAACCCATTCTGATATTTGAAGAACTTATCATACGCCGTTAACATCTGTCTTATGGATTGGCCCATTACTTTGGTATTTTGCTCCTTCAGCCAATTATATTGGTCATCATTTAGTAATTCATGGTGAAAGTACTTGGACAATTCATTTAAACTAAGGTTTGTTTTATCAGATTTATAAGATTCTTGTTTCAGAGCAAGCATGTGATTATACACAAAACGATAGCAACCAAGCACCTTATTGAGTGCTTGTCCCTGCTGTTTATTAGGATATAATCTTACTTTAATTGCTCGTAACATTGTCATTGTTAATTCGTTTTATATCTTTATATATACTAAAAACTGTCCATAAAGACAAATATTATTTATTAATAATACTTAATTTTTTATTGAACTGTTTCTAACTCGTTTACGTAACTTACCATAAATCTTTGAAATAATAATCAAATCACTATTCTTAGACAAATGACGCATATTACGTTGTAATTCAATAAGCTCTTTATCATTCAATTTCATAATTGAACATACAATTACTTATCTATGCTAACATTATATTTGCCTAACCTATAATCTTTTTCAGTAATCACTATTGGCATTTGTTTATTATTGTTATCATGTGGTAATATAATAACTTTACCGTCGTCTAATTTTAAAACAGTAAAAAATAAGTCATCATAAATAATATTTTCATTCTTCTTAGCCTCTTCACAACTTATGAAAGAAAAGGATAAAATAGTAATAATAATTAAACTGATTAATTTATTCATTTTATCTTTTATTAATTAATTTGATATTATCAACACCACAAATAGAAATACTATTTTCAAAGAACTCACGGAAGGTATCACCACCGTATTCATTCTTGGTTAATTCAATCATCTCCTTAATGGTGTATTTTTCCTTATGAGGTTTTGGTAGACGGTGTTCAAGATAATACTGTGTTCCAAGTTTGCAAGCGCCTGTAATAACACGATAACAAACAACTGCCTCATTAAATGTTAATTCACTATCGAGAGTTAGCTTCTCATAATCAGACTTATCACGATTGTTAATCTTAAACATAAGGTCTTGTTTGGCTTCTTCTAATGTCTTTCCATGCGCCCAATGGTTATTTCCATCCGTCACAACATAACTGATTGGTTTATTAACACCGTTACACACATGATAAACATCCCCTTTCTTCTCAACTACCTCAGAAAAAATACCATCCACGTGAAGAAATTCACGTCCTGATGGATGATTGATGTGCACAATTTCATCTTTTAAGAGATACGTGTCAAATATATTTTTTTCATAACGCTCATCATTTAGTTTAAAGTCACAACTAACAAAATATGATAAACAATCATATGGTAATACAGTAAACGGAGTTTTTGATATACAAAACATATTAAAAACTACTAAATTTTTGGGGATTTCTTTTAAATAAGAGTTATCTGCTATCAAACTATCTAATGTCAAATTATCTCGAAGTTTTGTAACTTTTGTTCCTGAGATATTCAACGACTTAAATTCACAATCATCAGGAATCTCTGTAATGTTAGTATTTGAAATACTTAATGTACTTTTAACCTTCAACCCTTTTGGTAATTTAGCCAACGCAGAATTACTCGCATAAAGGTAATCTAACACCAAGTCATCACGGAGCTTTGTAACCTTTATATTTTCAATATCTAATGCACCAAATTCACAATCATCAGGGATTTCAGTAATGTTAGTATAAGAAACATGTAACCCACCTTTTACTTTTAGGTTTTTTGGTAGGTTGGTTAAAGGGGCATTTCTCGCATCAAGATAATCTAATACCAAATTATCTCGAAGTTTTGTGACTTGTGTTTCTGAGATATTCAACGACTTAAATTCACAATCATCAGGAATTTCTGTAATGAATGTTTCTAAAATAACTAAACTCCCATTTACTTTTAAGCCACTTGGTAGTTTTGTAGAATGAACATTACATAATAAATTACCATCAATCTCCAAATTATCAGGGAGATAATCACTAATACAACACAAATCCCAAGAACAATATGGTCTATCATCTTTCACTTCAAGAACCCATCCATATTTCTTTTCAAACAAATCAATTTGAGATTGCATTAATTTTTTTTCTTGTTCCGTTTTTTCCATAATATAAAACTTTTTATTTTAATTTACATCTAATTCATGCTCTTCCAAACAATCAATAAGGTATTGAACATCGCCATGAATCACTTATTAACGTCCTCAACAACCACGGCTACCACAAGAATAAAACGGTACACAGTCTTCGTCTTCTTCTATTTCATATAAAGAGATATTTTTAAGTTCTACATTTTCTCCATCCCAATCCAATTTCAAATTACCTGTAGGCATAATGATTACATCATTTACTTGATAATGATTATCTTTTTTAATCAAGGTACTACTTAAAC
>ERZ772909.676-NODE-676-length-20466-cov-3.030278_pt1 | contig 20466 bp, 24 predicted proteins | sample MGYA00511137_ERZ772909 | MGnify/ENA primary metagenome ERZ772909 (study PRJEB29015, sample SAMEA2738095) | human oral metagenome | biome: human oral; feature: human-associated habitat; material: saliva | place: China | collected 2270 ... | reverse complement strand
CACAAGAGACGTACGGAGGCAAGCTCATAGAGAACGTCGTACAGGCAATCGCTAGAGACTGCCTAGAGATAACACTGCATAGGTGCATTGAGGCAGGGTATAAGCCGGTTATGCACATACACGACGAGATTGTCATAGAGGCAGAGCTAGATGACAAGCTCGATGATGTTAACGCAATATTCGCCAAGCCGATACCGTGGGCAGAAGGCCTTCCGCTATCGGGCGCAGGCTTTGAATCAAACTACTACATGAAGGATTAAATCTCATGATTAACGATAGAAAAATTACTATAGCGACCGCAGGCAGTCGTAAGTCCATTAACTGGGTAACCGGCAGCCTAATGTGGTCGGAATACTGCGAGAAGCTTAAGACACCTATTAAGTCGAAGGAGACACTCCAGGAGTATCTTGGCTACACAAAGGCCAAGCAAGACGAATTAAAAGACGTTGGCGGTTTTGTCGGGGGCAGCCTCGCAGGAGGCCGCCGCAAGGCGGATGCAGTGACAGGGCGCGACCTTGTCACTCTTGACCTCGACAACGTACCTAGAGGCGGTACAGCAGACATCCTTAAACGCGTCGGGTCACTAGGCTGCGCTGCAGCTGTATACAGCACACGTAAGCACAGCGACTACTCACCTAGGTTAAGAGTCATTATCCCGCTTGACCAGACGGTAACAGCAGACGAGTACGAGCCTATCGCTCGTAAGCTAGCCGAGATGATAGGGCTAGTGTACTGCGACCCGACTACATTCGAGGCATCACGTCTTATGTATTGGCCTAGTTGCTCAAGCGACAGTCAGTACGTGTGTGAGATATACGATAATGCGTTCTGCTCCGGGAAGGGCATACTTGCACTATACGATAACTGGCAAGATATATCGTCATGGCCACAGATACCTGGTGCAGATGCAATCGAAAAGAGAAGACTTGCGAAGCAGGAAGACCCCACGACGAAGCACGGCATAGTCGGTGCGTTCTGCAGGGCATATACCATACAAGAGGCAATGGAGAAGTTCATACCGGGTATGTATGAGCCGACAGACGACACTAACCGCTACACCTATACAGGCGGTAGTACAGCGGGCGGTGCTGTTATCTACGATGGCGACCTCTTCCTCTTCTCTCACCATGCTACAGATCCGTGCAGCGGACAGCTAGTTAATGCGTGGGACCTAATAAGACTGCACATGTACGGAGATAGAGACGACGGAGCTAAGGAGGGTACACCTACTGCTAAAATGCCGTCATACCTCGCCATGAAGACCCTAGCGGCTAACGATAAGGCTGTAACCGATATCATGGCTAGGGAGCGCATCGAGGCAGCTAATGAGGCATTTAAGGAAGATAACCTATTGCCTACAGCAGAAGAGGACCCAGACACCGACTGGATATCGAAGCTAGCACTAGACTCTGGCGGGCAGATTAAGAAGACTATCAACAATGCGGTGATGGTACTCGAACATGATCCACTACTTAAGGACAAGATAGCCATTGATGAGTTCGCCAACCAAGGTGTCGTGCTAGGAGCGCTGCCGTGGGACAGTGGAACTGATCAGAGACCTTGGACGGATAATGACGATGCTAATTACGCGAACTACATGGAGCTCTACTACGACATCAAGGGCAAGGACTTACTCAGTAACGCACTTACTATCGTATCGGGCAAGCACAAGTTCAACGACGTTAGGAAGTATCTTAAGGGGCTCAAGTGGGACGGTGTGAAGCGACTAGACACACTTCTTATTGACTACCTTGGCGCAGAAGATAACCCATACACAAGGGCTGTTATGCGTAAGTCATTATGCGCAGCCGTAACTAGAGCTATGAGGGATTTTGTTAAGTACGACAACATGCCGATACTCACAGGACCACAGGGAATTGGTAAGAGTACATTCCTATCTACTATAGGTAAAGCTTGGTTCAGTGACTCGCTCACCACATTCGAAGGCAAGGAAGCGGCGGAGCTTATACAAGGTGTATGGGTAGTCGAAGTAGGAGAGCTAACTGCTATGAACAGACAAGAGGTTAACGCAGTTAAGCAGTTCCTATCCAAGGTGGACGACATATACCGTGCGCCATATGGCCGCAGGACAGCTAGATACCCCCGTAGGTGCGTTTTCTTCGGAACATCTAACGAGGTTGAGTTCTTAAAAGATGATACGGGAAATCGCAGATTTTGGCCTATAGACGTAGGCATATATGAGCCCACTAAATCGGTATGGGACGATCTTCCGGGAGAAGTAGACCAGATATGGGCAGAAGCTTATGCATACTATCTATTAGGTGAAAAACTCTTCCTTTCAAAAGAGATTGAGGCTATAGCACTTGAAGTACAGGACGAACACAGCGACTACTCTGCGCTTGAGGGCAACATAAGAGACTACCTCGACACTAAAGTACCTACAAACTGGCTAGATATGACGGTGCAGGAACGCAGGATGTTCCTCAACGGAAACGTAGCATATGAGGGCGAACTTGAACCAATGGACAGAGTGTGTATAGCACAGATATGGGCGGAGTGCCTAGGCGGTGATATTAAGTACCTAAAGCCACAGAATAGGAACGAGATAGCAAGAGTATTAAGGAAGATACCTAAGTGGCAGAAGTCAAAATCTACCACAAGGTGTGGCCCATATGGCATACAAAAAGGGTTCAAAAGGGTGTAAACCGTTTAGTAAAAAGAGCGGTTTACAACAAAAACGGTTTACAGAGTTTTGTAAACCGAAAAAATCGGTTTACAGGCAAGTTTACACAGTTGGTTTACACTAAAACCCTTGAAAAACTAATAAGTACATCTATTTGTAAACTACGTAAACCAAAAACCTATAAGAAATAAAAAATATAGAGTAAATACGGTCTATAAATCCTATAAATTCTATAAATCCTATATTTTAACCTTTATATATATTATTGGTTGTCAGTTTACGAGTTTAAGGAGGCGCAAAAATGTTTATTGATGCAGAAAAATGGCTTGCTAAATATCTAGAGGATGGCAAGCCCCATGAGATAAAGAAATTAAGAGATGACGCTAAAAGATACGGACTTCTTAAATCTGATTTAACACAGGCACGAAAAGCAATAGGCGGGGTAGTAACGGAGTCGGAATTCTCCGCAGAAAAAGAATGTGCTGTGTGGTACTGGAGGCGCAAAAATGCTTGAGAAAGACATAGAGAAATTATTCACGGCAGAGATTAAGAGAGCGGGCGGCAAGGCCTATAAGTTCACCAGTCCAGGAAATGACGGTGTGCCAGATAGAATAGCAATGCTGCCCGGAGGACAAATAGTATTTGTCGAACTTAAAACGGATACAGGCAGGTTATCAAAATTACAAGAGCTACAGTGCAAACAGATTGCTAAACTAGGGCAGACTGTTAGAGTGCTGCATGGGCTGTCAGAGGTTCGGGACTTCTTCCTAGAGTTCGGACTAGAAACCGCAGCATACAGACTTGAGCGAAGACTTGGGAGGTGATAAAGCGTGGAATATAAGCCACATGATTATCAGAGGCACTGCGTTAATCGCATTATTGATACACCTAGACTAGGGCTCTTCTTGGATATGGGACTTGGAAAAACTTCGATAGTGCTGTCAGCAGTCAAGGAACTTAAGTATAACCGTTTCGCAGTATCCAAGGTGCTTGTTATCGCACCTAAGAAGGTCGCGGAGGGCACATGGTCAAAAGAAAAAGACAAGTGGGATCACACAAGGTGCCTTCGCATCAGCAGGGTACTAGGCAGCGAGAAAAAGCGTATAAGGGCACTGTATGAGACAGCTGATATTTATATCATCAACCGCGAAAACGTGGTGTGGCTAGTTGATTTTTACAAGAATGATTGGCCGTTCGACATGGTTGTCATAGATGAGTCATCTAGCTTTAAGAGTCATAAGGCAAAGAGGTTCAAGGCGCTTTCTGCGATGGCGCCCAGGATTAAGCGAATTGTAGAGCTGACAGGTACGCCTTCACCTAACGGGCTTGCCGACCTTTGGGCTCAGCTGTATCTGCTAGATGAAGGCGCAAGGCTGGGCACTAGATATGCTGGGTTTCGCGAAAGATACTTCGATGCGGGGCCAAGGCACAACGGCATTGTGTACAAGTACAGTGCCAAGCAAGGGTCAGAAGAAGCAATACTGTCGGCCATATCGGACATATGCGTATCCATGAAGGCGGCAGACTACCTAGAGCTTCCAGACTGTATTATGCACGAGATACCCGTTGAGCTAGATCCTAAAGCCGCAAAAGCCTATAGAGAGCTGGAGCGAGAGATGGTGCTTGAACTTCCGGACGACGAAGTAACAGTTACGAGTGCAGCTGCTTTATCAAACAAGCTACTGCAACTAGGCAACGGCGCAATCTACGGCGAAGACCACAGTGTACACGAGGTGCACGGGTGCAAAATAGAGGCATTTATGGAGCTTATCGAGAGCCTTAGCGCTTCGGGTAAGAACGCACTAGTCTTTTATAACTATCAGCACGATAGGGAGAGACTCCAGAAGGCACTAGCCAAGACGGGTCTTGTTGTAAGAGAGCTTAAGACGACAGAGGACGAGGACGACTGGAACGCGGGCAAGATAGATATACTGCTTACGCACCCTGCATCATCAGCGTATGGACTTAACCTACAGCAAGGCGGTAATCACGTTGTGTGGTTTGGTCTCAACTGGAATTACGAACTATACACACAGGCTAACAAGAGGCTGCATAGACAGGGGCAGACAGAGAAGGTCATAGTGCACCATCTAGTGTGTGAAGGGACAAGAGACGAGGACGTTATGGCGGCACTAGCGAGGAAAGACGACGTACAGCAGTTCGTCATGGAATCGCTTAAGGCACGAATTAAGAGAATTAAGGAGGCGCAGAATGATTAACAATGATTTGAAATACATAGCCGACCACTACGGGTTAGAAGGACAGACAGAGAAATGCAAAGAGGAACTTAACGAGCTGATAGAGGCGTTGGACGGTAGCAGTGATACACACCTAGCAGAGGAAATAGCCGATGTTGAGATTATGATCTCGCAAATTAAGTACTTGCGGAACATACCTGATGAGCAGGTCGATGTGGTCAAGAAATACAAGATTCAGAGGCAGCAGAGGCGAATCAAGGACGGGGATGGTGCCCAGCGTGTGAAATCCGCACAGGACGTAATCAAGAGCCCTAGCCACTACACGCTAGACGGACTAAATGTGGAGGCAATCGATGTCATAAAGGCGGTACTGGGAGAGGATGGTTTCAAAGCGCATTGTAGAGGCTGTGCACTTAAGTATTTGCTGAGAGCGGACAAAAAGAATCGCACAGAAGACCTTAAGAAAGCTAGAGTTTATCTGAACTGGGAGATTGAATATGGCTGTGATAACTAAAGAGGAGCTACTGCGCATACCAAAACTACGCAAGCAGATTGCACGAAAGAAGAGATGCATTGAGCTGTACGAGACGAGAGCAACTGGAGGAGCTATAGAGTATAAGGAGCGCGTACAGTCAAGTGTAAACAACTCAGCTAGCGACTGCCTATGCGAGGCTGTAGATTTACGGCGGGAGCTCATTGATGACACCAAGGAGCTTAACGATTTAATCAACAGGGCGTATGATTTTATGAGGACGTTAGACGAGGTGCTCCACAGGGATATCGTGTATGCAAGATACATCGTGGGGTTACCCTGGAAAGACGTTGCGAAGACATTTAATTATTCGAATCAACGAATTTTTCAAAAACATCGTGAGATTTTACGTAAATTATAGTTGATTATAGTTGATTATAGTAGGTTCTCTAAAATATGATATACTCAAGCAAAGCTGGAGAGGGGGAGGATAGACCCTCACGGCACTGCTTGAACAAATCCATTTAAAGTCATCTTAATAAGGTGTTGCCCGGTACCGTTTGGTGTCGGGTTTTCTTTTGTGATACACTTGTTACACTTTGATTTTAGGAGGCTTGTATGAAGTGGTTTTTAATTGAATTTTGGCATTTTGTGACGACATCAAATATATTGGGTGTAGTTTTTGGACTTGTGCTAGGGACTTGGTGGAAACGACAGGGGAAGTTGGAAATTGAACATATTCCTGATCTCTCTTTGTTTTCTGAAAATGAACGCCCTTATGTAGAGAAGATAGATAAACATGCGATTTTAGTGAATGTTTTCAACCAAAAAGATATTGCTGTTTTTCTTACAAAATTCGATATGGAGCGGGATGGTAAGCACTACAAGGTTCGCAGAAAAAGGGCGGATAATAAAACTGAGGCAGATATTTTAAAAATAGATGCTTGCTCGGCACAAACATTCGTTTTTGCGTGTGAGACTGTTCCGCAAGAAGGTGACATTATAAGGGTATATGTCCATAAAAGACGGACACCTATTATGTTTAAGATTAAATAAGCAAAGAGTCCTCCGGGGCTCTTTTTTTATACTTACAAAACGACGAAAAGAGAGGTGGTGAGGCTTGGCAAAGGAGAAGTACGAACTAGCTGAACAAGATTATATGAACGGCATGAAATATAAAGACATTGCCGATAAATATGGTGTTAGTCTCAACACGGTAAAGTCGTGGAAGAAGAGATATAACTGGGATAGAAAAGGGTGCACACAAAAAAAGAAAAAGGGTGCACACAAAAATGCTATTGCACAGCTTGGTAACAAGAACGCTACGGGTCCTGCGGGCAATAAGAATGCCGAGAAGTACGGATTCTTTTCGAAGTATCTCCCGGAAGAAACACTTGATATCGTACAGGCTGTCGAACAGGCTAATCCACTTGACCTATTGTGGCATCAGATACAGATTGCCTATGCTGCCATTATCAGAGCGCAGCGAATTGCGTTTGTGGAAAATGAATATGACAAGACAATTGAACAAGTAGAGGTTAAAAAAGGTAATATAGTCGGCGCAAAGTGGGAAGTACAGCAGGCATGGGATAAGCAGAATAATTTCCTTAAGGCACAAGCAAGGGCGCAGGGTGAGCTACGTAGCTTAATAAAGCAGTATGATGAGATGTTGCACCGTGACTGGGATATGGCGACGGAGGAGCAGAAGTCAAGAGTTGAATATATTAAGTCAAAGACAGCTGCTATCAATAAAGCATTAACCGGAGAAGGGGCTATTGGTGGAAATATCACAGTTCAGTTTGTGGGGTATGATGACATTGAAGAGTAAAAAGCAAGTTGATATCCCTAAGCTAGTCGGCAAGGGCTATGGTGAGTTTTGGAAGTTCAAAGGACGATATAGAGTCGTTAAGGGTTCTCGAGCCTCGAAGAAGTCAAAGACTACAGCGCTGTGGATTATCGCCTCAATGATGAGGTATCCGGAAGCTAATACTCTTGTAGTGCGTAAGGTATTCAGAACTTTACAGGATAGCTGCTATAGTGACTTAAAGTGGGCAGCAAATCGGCTAGGGGTCTTGGATAAGTGGGAGTTCAAACTGTCTCCACTAGAGGCGACTTATAAGCCTACAGGACAAAAGATACTATTCAGAGGTCTTGACGATCCGTTTAAGATTGCATCAGTTGCTGTAAGCAAGGGCGTGCTATGTTGGTGCTGGATTGAAGAAGCTTATGAGGTTATGACAGAGGGCGACTTTGACATGATAGACGAATCTATCAGAGGTGTTGTGCCAGATAACCTCTTCAAACAGATAACGCTAACATTCAACCCTTGGAACGAAAAGCACTGGCTAAAGGCAAGGTTTTTCGACGTAGAGGATGCCGACATACTTGCACTAACTACCAACTACCTATGCAATGAGTGGCTAGACGTTGCCGACAAGAGGACTTTCGAGCGAATGAGAGTTCGCAACCCTCGAAGATATGCAGTAGCGGGTCTCGGCGGTTGGGGAGTTGTAGAAGGTCTAGTATACGAGAACTGGAAAGAGCAAGAGTTTACACTTAGGGGAATACAGAATAATTACGACATAAAGTCAGCCTACGGTCTAGACTTCGGTTACACGAACGACCCGGCTGCCTTTTTTGATGGCTATATAGACACGGATGCTCGCAAGATATGGGTGTACGACGAGTTCTACAAAAAGGGGCTGTCGAACAGAGCTATACATCAAGAGATTAGCTCTATGGGACATGCTAAGGATCCCTTCGTTGCTGACGGTGCAGAGCCCAAGTCAATAGACGAGTTAAGGGGCTACGGACTGAATGTGCGTGGTTCTAAAAAGGGTAAAGACTCTATTAATTCGGGTGTGCAGTTTATCCAGGACTTTGAGATCATCATACATCCTAGGTGCGTGAACTTCCTAACTGAGATAAGTAACTATACCTGGGCAAAGGACAAGTTCGGTAAGAGCCTCAATAAGCCGATAGACGACTTCAACCACTTAATGGATGCTATGAGGTATGGGATTGAACCGCATATCGTTGATGATGAGATGACATATAACAGCGTAAGAGGAGGGCTGTAATGCGATACAAGATATCACGAGATACAGTTATGACGCCACAACTGTTGGCGAAGTACATTAACCTACATAAGAAGGATGTTAGCAAGAGGAATAGGGTACTGCAGGACGCATACGAGAACAAATACAAGATTTTCGGTGCTCCGAAGAAAGAGGATTACAAGCCAGACGTTAGGATTTCAGCAAATTTTGCAAAGTATTTGACGGACACATTCGTCGGGTTCTTCTGCGGTGTTCCCATCAAGATTAATTCGGACGACAGCAACATCGACGAGTACCTAGGAAGATTAAGCCTATACAACGACGAGGACAATCACAACCTCGAACTTGCTAAGGGCGCTGATATACACGGCGACTTCCACGAACTGCTATACGTAGATGAAGATGCAGAGATTTGTTACACGGAGGTTAGCCCTCTTCAATCATTCTTTTTAGTGGACGACTCTATCCTTGAGCGACCACTATTTTTTATCCGCTATTACAAAGATAGTAACAAGATTGAGCGAGGGTCATGGTCTGATTCAACACATGTTCAGTACTTCACAAAGAATCCAAGTATAAAGTGGGATGATGATCCAGTAATACATGGGTTTGACGGAGTGCCAGCAGTAGAGTATAGGGCGAACGCAGAGAGTATGGGACTGTACGAATCGGTGCTATCGCAGATTGATGCATACAACAAGGCTCTCAGTGAGAAAGCTAACGATGTCGATTACTTCGCTGATGCATACATGAAGATTCTAGGTCCGCGAGTTGATGAGAAGACGATTCCCGAGATTCGTAGAAACAGAATAATCAACTTTAGTGGTAATTATGGCGAAAACAAGGCAGATGTTGATTTTCTCCAAAAGCCAGAGGCTGACGACACGCAGGAGAATCTACTTGATAGACTAGAGAAACTCATATTTGCAACGTCAATGATAGCGAACATATCTGATGAGAACTTCGCAGGGCAGGCGTCGGGGGTAGCTCTCAAGTATAAGCTACTCGCTATGCAGAATCTTGCGACGTTCAAGGCTCTCAAGTTCCAATCGGCTATGAACCGCAGATATAAGCTTATATTCTCGAATCCTCTATCGGGCATGAAAAGCGATGCGTGGGCGAAGATAGACTATCACTTCACCATGAACTATCCGGCTAATCTTGGTGATGAGGCGGAGACTGCAAAGAATCTCGAGGGTATTACCTCTAAGGAGACGCAGCTTAAAACTCTATCGGTCGTTGATGATCCGAAAGCTGAGCTTGAGAAGATTAAGGCAGAGAACGAAGAGAGTGCAAGTCAGATGTTCGGTAACCTAGGAGGCGCAGGAGATGGCGACGAAGCTTAGTACCTATTGGAGACAACGAGAAGAGGAACAGCGCAAGCGGAACATCACCGACGAGGCTAAGTACGATAAGGTTGTTGATAGGATGTACAGAGAGTCGTTAGCGGACATCCAGAAGGAGATAGATGCGTTCTACGGCCGTTATGCTGCAAAGGAAGGCATCAGCATATCAGAGGCGAAGAAGCGCACGGATAAGCTCGATATAGAGGCATATGAGCGACTGGCAAAGAGGGTAGTTGCTGATAAGGATTTCAGCCCAGAGGCGAATCAAGCGATGAGACTCTACAATCTGACTATGAAGATCAATAGACTTGAGATGCTTAAATCGATGATTGGAGTACACCTTGTTGCACTCTCTGATTCACTCGACAAGTATTACACCTCGAAGCTCGATAGCAACACTGCCGCCGAGATAAAGAGGCAAGCGGGCATTATGGGAGACACTATAGGTGTTAATGATAAGCAAGTCCACGCTATCGTTAACGCATCGTTCCATAGCGCCCACTTCTCCGAGAGGATATGGGTTAATAACTCGTATCTAAAGCAGAAGTTAGAACAGTCGCTTCTAGCCTCTATGATACGCGGTGAGCGACCAGATTATAGGGCGTTTAAGCGGATATTTGGCTCGTCGCTATATGAGGCAAAGAGGCTATTACACACCGAATTAAAACGCTGCAGAACAGAGGCGGCTATGCAGCAGTATGATCGCAACGGTGTTGAGGAGTTCGAGTTCATGGCTTTGGGTCCTCACCCTTGCGAGTTTTGTACCGCTCTCAACGGTAAGCACTTTAAGGTCAAAGATTTCTTGCCGGGAGATAACGCACCGCCTATGCATCCACACTGCCGATGCTCTACAGCACCGTGGGTAGATGAAAAAGCCTATAATGACTGGCTCGACGCTAAATCGGATGGAACATTCAGCGGAGGTCTTGATGATTGGAAGGAGGCTTTGAGATTTGGCAGAGGCTCTGGCAACCCTGATATCAAGGAGGGCGAAACAAAACACATAGGAAATGTTGATTTTTCTGATAAACCGCGCGTCATGAAAATACTTGATGCTGCTGAACGGAAGTTTGCGGGTGCTGATGTTGAGTGGGATGTAACAATTACATCTGATGGTAAGATATGGGTAACAAAAGGTAGCGCTGGTGGGGTAAACCTCACAGGAATTCGGAGCGGACGCGAAGGAGCTTACTCCTACCATAATCATCTCGACACTGAGACAAATTACTCATTTAGCGAGGATGACGCAGCGGGACTCATAGCCAACAAAGAGGCATATATGAGGGCCTCTGATAGCTCATACTCGTATGAGATGTGGAGACAACGCAATACCCTTGATTCGTCGTGGGATGAGGTGTATTCTAGATTTAGGGAGTTGTTTAGAGTGGAGAGCTATAAGGAATCTGTTAATAATACCGATTTTGACATAGACGTGGACGGGTATGATTATGTTATGCGATTGCTGAGCAGGGAGCTAAAATTTGACTATGAGCGGAAAATTAAATGAGAAACACCCAGATGCAGCGAAGTACAAGGATGAGGCTGACGCAATATGGGCGGCCTTCAACCGCGAGTGCGAAAAAATCGAAGATAATTATGGTGGAATACGAAAAGAAACTGCCCGTTTTATTTTAAAGGATGAAAGACCATTGATTAAAAAACTGAGCAATGATATGGACAGTTTGAGGAAGAAGTACAAGCATGTTTTTAAATAAAACTTGTGCTTGACTTGCATCGCCTTAGGCGGTGCTTTTTTTAATGCAAACGGAATATTGACTGCAACGACAGGGGATTACCTTGTAAGAGATACCCACGGCAGTTATTCGGTGTGCAAGCCAGAGACGTTCGCGGAGAGGTATGAGGATGATACAAATAAAAGTTAATAACTACTCTGTAGAGGTAAATGGTCATGCGGGATATATGCCACGTGGCTCGGATATCGTCTGCGCTGGTGTATCTGCCCTGTATCAGACGTTGGAGGAGTCAGCTAAGGAATTAACTGGCGGCGATTACAAAACCTCATCAGAGGCAGGATTTGGGCGAATTTGCCCTATAGGAGAAGTGAGCGAAGAGTACAAGTTACTCGTTAGCTCTTTTTTAATTGGCGTAAATGGGATTGCAGCTAGCTATCCCGATTATGTAATAGTCCATGCGGACTAGACCAAGCATTGAAGTCGATAAAAGCAATGGAAGAGCCCAGGCGTGGCTGGCTATAAAAGCTACGGAAACGATAAGCATTGTATCTATAAACACATGGAGGTAATTTTATGTACTACGAAGAGTTAAAACGATGGAATCAGCGTTGGAATCTGCAGAAGTTCGCAGAAGGCGGAGATGACGGAGGAGACCCAAGCGGAGGAGACGGCGGTAATCCAGGAGATGATCCAGCTGGTGACGACGGTAAGAAGTATTCAGACGAAGACGTCAACAAGATTCTGAATAAGAAGTTTGCAGAGTGGGAAAAAAAGCAGGCAAAGAAGATTTCGGAGGCTGAAAAGCTTGCCAACATGACCGCAGAGGAGCAGCTTAAAGAACTGCAGAAAGAGCTAGAGTCAATGAAGAAGGACAAGACACGTAGCGAATTAGCGAGTGCTGCAAGAGGCATACTCTCTGAGTCAGATATCCAGATTCCAGACAACTTAATCGCTAACCTTATAGGTGAAGATGCTGAGGCAACAAAAGAGAACGTTGCAGCATTCTCCAAGGCAATTAAGGCAGCGGTACAGGAAGGTGTTAAGGAAGCTCTTAAGGGTAAAACACCACCATCGGGAGGCTCAAGCACGCTCACGAAAGAGGAAATCATGAAGGTGAAGAACCTCAAGGAGCGACAGAAGTTAATCAAAGAAAATATGAATTTATTTAAGGAGTAAGAACTATGAACAAGAGATTTGAACTACAGAGATTTGCAGTAATCGAGAATACTACAGTTACTGGCGACCTAGAACCAGCTATCTCGATTGATCACACTAACAGACTTGTCGATAATATCGTGAAGCTGCAGGAGGTGCTCGGTATTACTGAAATGGAGCCAATGGCTGCTGGTACTAACATTAAACAGTACGAGCTTAAGAAGGAGAACAGCCCAGAACAGGTGGCAGAAGGAGAGGTTATCAACCTAACTAAGATTTCTCGTAAGCTTGTTAAGACTCACGAGCTAAGGCTCAAGAAGTACCGCAAGCTCGTTACTGCAGAGGACATCCAGAAGTCCGGACACGACGTCGCAATCAATAAGACTGACGAGAAACTTGTTAGCGAGGTTCGTAAGGACATCAAGAAGGATTTCTTCACGATGCTAGGAACAGGCACAGGAACAGCCGCACAGAGCAAGAACCTACAGGAGGCTCTATCCGCAATCTGGGGTAAGTTACAGACAAGATTCGAGGATGTAGATGCTACACCAGTATTCTTCATCAATCCAGAAGACGTTGCAGAGTATCTCGGCAAGGCTACAGTTACAATGCAGACAGCATTCGGATTCTCGTACATCGTTAACTTCCTAGGACTAGGAACAGCGATTCTATCGTCTAATGTTACTAAGGGAGCACCAATCGGAACGGCTACAGAGAACCTAAACGGTGCGTATGTGCCAGCTAACGGTGATGTTGCACAGGATTTCGGACTAACATTCGATGAGAGCGGACTCGTGGGAATGTCTCACAACGTTGCATCTGACAGAGCATCGCTCGACACACTCATTATGTCCGGAGTCGTATTCTACCCAGAGGAAGTCGACGGAGTAATCAAGGGCAAGATTGTCGCAGGTGCTTAAAGAACGGAGGTAAATTATGTTTATCGTAATTAACGCATTTTTAGATCTACAGGATGCAGAATACCTATATGACGTAGGAGATGCATACCCAAGAGAGGGACTTGAGCCATCGGAGGAGCGAATCAAAGAGCTCCTAGGGTCAGATAACCTACAGGGACAGCCGATGATTAAAGCTGTTAAGACTGTCCCTATAGGCAAGAAGTCCGAAGAGGTGACAGAGAATGAATCGTCAAAGGAAGATGACGAGGAAACCTCGGATACTCCAGAGACAGAAGTCAAAGAGACAGAAGTCAAAGAGACAGAAGAGAAGGACAGCAAGAAGTAGGAGGTCGATATGTCGGACAACGTAACAGTAATGTTGACTGGCACACTCGATGAACAGAAGAAAGCTATTAAGGAACTAACAGAGGCGCGACTTAAGTGGAAACTTGGTGGCGTCTCTAGCATTCCTGAACAGCTGTCCTATATAGTCACCGAGGTGTGCATATCGAGGTTCAACAAGATAGGTTCCGAGGGACTTGCAAGTCACACCGTTGAGGGCGAATCAATGAGGTGGTCTGACGACGATTTTGCACCATACGCAGGAGAGATACAGGACTATCTCAACGCGCAGAAAGAGTCGAACAGGGGTGTTATTCGTTTTCTGTAAAGGGGGTTCAGTTATGAGGTACGACACACTTATAAGTTTCGTAAAGTTCAGACGTGGCGATTATAATGCCGAGACTGGCAATTATGAGAAAGCCTCTCCGGAGAAAACGGTTACGCATGCAAGTGTGATGAATGCCGGCCAAGAGACGATGAGGCTCTTATATGGTGAGATAAGGCAAGGGGCGCTAGTAGTGCAGATACAGGGGCATTTCGAACAGCCATTTGACCGCATCGAAATAGCCGGCAAACCGTATGCGGTTGATCAGCGAAGACGATTAAGAACCAAGGAGACATTTATCGTGTCGGAGGTGCAGTAATGGGGACTAGTATCAAGATTGTTGGTCTTGACAAGCTAAATCGCAAGCTACGTAAGAATGCGACTCTTAATGATGTTAAGACTGTCGTATCAACTAATGGTAACCGGCTTGAACGAGATATTAAGGCTAATACCAAGGTGGCATATGTTAAGGGGTATTCAGAGCAAAATACCGCTGATAGTGTAAACGGTAATCCACTAGATGGCGGTATGAGTTACGAGGCAGGAACAGCTATGTCGTACAACCCTTACACGGAATTCGGTACAAGGTTCATGGAACCCGAGCCAGTGGTAAAGCCAGCAATCGAGAAAGTAGGCGCTCAATTTGAGCGAGATATGAGGAGGTTAACGGAATGATAGATCCACAACAGGAACTTTTCACCAAAGTAAAATTAGCGGTCGAGGCCGTAATAGGGAAAGAAAACGTATATGATGGATTCTTGCCTCCAGAAGGCACACCTTATCCGTTCGTATATCTTGGAGATGCGTATCAAGTAGATGATGCCAACAAGAGCGCTATATTTGGCACCGTATCACTTACTGTACACGTGTGGCACAATACACCAGAGGAGCGCGGTACTGTATCAAGCCTTATGCTCAAGATTAAAGAGGCAGTAATGCAACTCAATGGAGGGCATTATACATGGGATTACCGCAACGGACAAACACGAATATTGACAGATAATACTACTAAGCAGCCACTACTTCATGGAGTAGTAGAGCTGCGTTTTCATTTTAGTTAGGAGGAAATATGAATAAGTTTAATTTACAGCAGTTCGCTGTTGCTGTATCGGGTAAGAAGATCGTATACCTATACCGTCTTCTCTCTAAGGCGCAGAGCGAAACGGGGAGCCTATTGGCGTTTGTAACGGAAAACGGCCGTACGAAGTCAAGGGATGCCGACACAACTGCGACTAAGGATGGCAGTGTAAGGACACCGGGAGCTGTTGAGACAGAGATTACATGCTCATCTCTTATGGCAAAAGGTGACAAGATGATTGATAAGCTAGAGGGTGCGCTTGATTCTAACGAGATTATCGAGATTTGGGAGGCAAACCTCGAAGAGCCTGGAACGGGAACTAATAAGTTCAAGGGAATGTACTTCCAGGGCTATCTCACAGAGTTTGAGAAGAACTCTAACGCTGACGAGTCCGTGGAAATCTCGCTTACGTTCGGCATCAACGGCACAGGCGTCAAAGGAGATGTGACAGTTACAACAGCACAGCAGGAGATGGCAAGCTACGTATTTAAAGATTCAGTAGCTGGAGCATAAGGAGTTTAACTATGGGGTGGCGCAAGTCACTCCATTTTATTTTTAGTAAAGGAGAATAACAATGGCAGATATCATCATAAACGGAACATCTTATCCTTTAAAATTCGGAATGAAGTTCTTAAGGGAAGTTAACAAGCGTAACGTGGTACCCGTAGAGGGTATGAAGGGCGTAACGGAAAACGTCGGCGTGAAGTGGATGATTGCAGAGCTTATGGATAACTCTGTAGAGGCTCTTGCAGACGCTATCTTCACCGCTAATAAGACCGAGTCACCTAGGTTGACGCTACCCGAGATTGACGAGTTCCTGGACAATGAGGAGACCGATATCGACGGAGTATTTAACGACGTGATAGGTTTTTTAGAGACAGCCAATGCTACCAAGAGGCTAGTACAGGATATGAAGGATATGGTAGCGAAGAAGAAGGCAGAGATGGAGCTGGAGGACGAGATTATCTAGATGAAGAGGCTTTGTATCGTCAAGTGGCTATAGATTGTTTCCGATACTTCGGATTCACTTCATTCGACCAAGTAGATAGGCTAACCATCTACGAATACAACATTCTGATTGATGCGGAGAATCTTAAGCAAGTTGACAGGGACTATAGGAATCACCTACAGGCATACCTCAACTTCCAGGCAACCGCCAAAAAGAATGTTGGTAAGAATAAGCAGAAACCAGTATTTGATAAGTTTATCAAGTTCTTCGATTATGACAAAGCAATTAAGAAGGTGCAGAGTAAGAAGTCCGAAAAGGGTCGTCTCTCTGCGCTTAGTAAATTTTTGAAAGAAAGGAGGGCGGACGAATAATGGCTGAATCTTTTTCCGTAAAAGCTCTCTTATCGGCGCAGGATAAGAACATGTCGTCGACCTTTAAGAAGGTTCTAGGTACGACTGATTCTCTTGGATCTCGATTAAAGAGTGGTATCGGATTCGGTGCGCTGATGTCGATAGGTGGCGGAGCAGTACGATTCCTCGGTAACGAGATGCGTAATCTCATGTCGGAAGTCAACGAGACTAATAGTGCGTGGAAATCATTCTCAAATAACATGGCTATGTCTGGCATGAGTCAAAAACAGATTCGAGCCACGAAGAAGGACTTGCAAGCATTCGCGGTTAAGACTGTATATTCCTCAAAAGATATGGCGTCTACATTCGCACAGCTCTATGCGGTCAACAAGAAGACGACTACATCCCTTGTAAAGGGATTTGGTGCGGTTGCTGCCGCGTCTGAAAATCCTAAGCAAGCCATGAAGACGATATCTACTCAGGCGACTCAGATGGCTGCTAAGCCTACTGTTGCGTGGCAGGACTTTAAGTTGATGCTCGAACAGTCACCAGCTGGTCTCGCTCAAGTAGCGAAGGCTATGGGTATGACAACGGCTGAACTAGTTAATAATGTCCAAGATGGCAAGGTCAAGACCGAGGACTTCTTCAAGGCAATGGAGAAGATGTCAGACAACAAAGCCCTCATGAAACAGGCTCAGCAGTACAAGACATTAGGTCAAGCTGCAGAGGGTTTGAGGGCTGTTATAGCCTCGGGTCTAGCACCAGCATTCGACGCACTCACTAGAGGCGGAGTATCAATCCTATCGAGTATGATGGAGGGTATATCGAAACGGTTCGCAATCTTAAGTAATGCTTTTAAAGGTGCGGGCAAAGCGTGGGGCTCGGCATTTAGTGCAATAGGTAAAGAACTCGACAAGCTCAAGGCAAAAGATGGGCTAAAAAACTTCGAGTCAGGGGCAAAAAGCGCAGCTAGTGCAATGAAGAGCCTAGCAAGTGCAGCCAAGGCAAATGCGAAGCCTATAGCATACCTCATACACCACATACCAGAGCTTATAGAGGTATTTATAGGGCTAAAGATAGCACTTAAAGCTGCTAAATACCTTAACGCGACAGCAAAAGGTGCGGAGGCAGCGGCAAGCGTGCTACCTAAAGTAGGCACAGCAGCTAAAGTATCGGGATCGCAAATGTTAGGTTCTGCAAAAGCGTTTATGGCTACGGGTGCGGGTGTTCTGATGATAGCTGCAGGTTTCTATATAATGGCTAAAGCTGCGGTAATGCTTGCGAAGTCGGGTAAGGGTGCAATAGGCGTATTCGCTGGAATGGCGATTGCTATAGGACTACTTGGTGTAGGCCTAGTAGCGCTCACAAAGGCAATGAGCTCGATGAATCCGACAAAGCTAAAAGCGATGTCAGTTGCAATGTTAGCGTTCGGTGCTTCTATAGTGCTGTGTGCTGCAGGAATGTGGATACTGTCTAAGGCAGCGAAAACTATCTCCGATGGCGGAGGGTTAGCCGTTGCGGTTCTTGCGGGTATGGCAATAGCTATAGGACTACTTGTAATAGCATTCGCTAAGTTCGGACCCGCTCTCGATGCAGCAATCCCAGCGATGCTAACGTTCGGTGCAATGGTACTGATGATAGGTGCAGGCATATGGCTAGCGGCGAAGGGAATAGCAGCAGTAGTTACTGCGTTCTCAAGCCTAGTTGATTCTGTTACCGGACTCATTAACGTACTACCTATGGCGGCTCAATACGGCTTACAGGCAGCAGGAGGTATAGCGCTAGTTGGTGCAGCGTGTGTAGTTGCTGCGGCTGGAGCAATAGTGCTAGGAATAGCTATGATCGCATTCGGTGTAATGGCTCTAGCTACGGGAGCAATGCTAATCGGAGCTGGAGCAATGGCAATGGCAGGCGGTATTATGTTCCTGTTATTCGGTATCATGGTAGGCTTGGCGGCGGTCGGAGTTGCAGTCCTTGCACTCGCACTCAAGGCGGTCAACGTATCGATGAGAACAATAGCAAGTAACGCTAAAGCCTCTGCATCAGCACTAGTAACTATGGTGGGCTCAATCAACATAGTTAAGTCAGGGTTAAATGCGATAGGCTCTGCAGCAAGCTCGGCAATGAACAAACTTAAGTCTGCGTTTAGTGGCGCAGCACAAGGCGCAACCTCTTCGGGCTCGGCAGTCGGTAATAACTTTAACAATGGCCTATCTAGTGGACTGAATTCCGCTGTAACAAAGGCGCGGAGTATATGCAACACCATCAAGAGTGTTCTTAATTCTGCAGGTAGCGGAGCATACTCAGCGGGTGTCTATATCGGTGTAGGGCTTGCTAACGGTATGGCATCCCAGATAGGCAGGGTAAGGAGTATAGCTACGACTCTGTCTAATGCAGCGGACATCGCTATTAAGAAGGCACAGATAATTCGCTCGCCTTCGCATAAGCAGTTCGACAATGGCGCCTATATAGGCCAAGGACTTGTTAACGGTATCAAGAGCAAGATAAGAGATGTAAGAGTTGCTAGTTCAAAGCTATCAGGTGCATTCTCGCCGCAGCTAGGCATGGTTGGTATTGGTGGCGGTAATCTTGGACTATCTAACGAGTACGAATACAACTCTGCTGCAAGGTACGAGGTGCATGTACATAGCGAGATTGACGGCAGAGAAGTTGCATATGCGACTGTTGACGATCTCACAGAGCTACAGGCGAGGAATGAAAAGCGCGACCGCAGAAGAAAGGGAAGGTTTTAATCATGTATAAATTCACTGATACAACATCTAATCAGACCTCTGCGGTGAGACCTAACGAGGCAATGTCGATTAACGGTAGATATATCGAGGACATCATACCTGGATATAGAACACTAACGGTACAGGGGCGGGAACTTCTCGCCTCTGACCTTACTACTGCAGATATAGCCTCTAGAGACGGCTCAATCCTTAAAAACAGACGATATCCGTCGAGGTCGATAACTATTACCTATCAGCTAATTTGTGCCGATAGCGGGGCATTTCGGAACGCATACGATAAGCTGAACGAGGTGCTTAATACTGTCAACGCAAAGATTATCTTTGCAGACCAAGACGACCGATTCTATATAGGGACACCGAGAAACTGCGGAGACGTGCCAACAGGTCGTAACTCTGTAGTAGCTGATTTCGAGATTTTGTGCCTAACACCGTTCAAATTCAGCACGAGCGAGTACACGGTACAGGCTATTAATGGAGTATTTAATATTAATTACAACGGTACCGTTCCTAGTTCGCCTCTGTTCTCCGTTGATTTCGCCCAGGCACAGCACGGAGAGAGTGGCTACGTGGTATTTTCCGACGCACAGAGCCACGTTATACAGCTAGGCGACCCTAAAGAGCTTGACACAACCTCCCATACGGAGAGTGAGACGCTTATAGATGACAAGTTCAACGAGGCTACGCTCAATGGTTGGAGCAAAAACGTTGGTAAGTCGCACGAAGGGCACCTATATCAAGGTGCGTGGCAAGTCAAGGAGTCGGGCGGTAAGTACATCACACCATCTAGCTACGGCTCTAATAAGTCTTCTGAATTAAGCGGACCGTCCGTTACTAAAGAGATACCCGCAGACAGTCAAGGGGTTAAGGGCGCAAAAAACTTCGAAGCGTCCTACTATCTCGTGTGGTCAATTAATGACAGCTGCGACCCTCGATGCCTTGGAACATATGAATGTATGATCCATGATGCAAGCGGTAATGTTGTAGCTGGAGTAGAGCTTAAGAAGTGGTACTCGGGCACAGCTGCGAATGCAAAGATATATGCAGGAGGCAAGTACGTGCATTACTTTGAATTCGATGCTGGCTATTTCTCGGATTGGTTCGGGTTCGGATATGCTGGGCATCCACCTGTAAGGACGATATCGATTAGTAAGATTGGTGATCAGTTCCGATTCAACGTAGCGGGGCGCTTATTGTCGTTCACG
>ERZ772909.672-NODE-672-length-20507-cov-8.838989_pt1 | contig 20507 bp, 16 predicted proteins | sample MGYA00511137_ERZ772909 | MGnify/ENA primary metagenome ERZ772909 (study PRJEB29015, sample SAMEA2738095) | human oral metagenome | biome: human oral; feature: human-associated habitat; material: saliva | place: China | collected 2270 ... | reverse complement strand
TTTCCGGATTTTTCTGATGTATGTCCCATAAGATGTTGTCTCATCTTTGCTTCTTTTTCGGGAGAAATAAAATCTTTATGTGAAGAATCATTATCTACATTCTGGTTATTCTTATCTACTTTTCGTGAAAAATCTAAGTTCCATTCATGACGGAAAATATGTGGGTGAATGATAGAGAACTTAGGATCTACTTTTTTCATTGTCGGTACAATAACATTATCAAAAGAACTTGTACTAATTGGACATCCTTGAGTTTTTCCTTTTCGATGAGTAACAAATAAATATGGATGTGTATTTGCGTGTGGAATTTTAGAACGATAATTCATAATGTAATCATCAATAAGTTGAGCTATTTTCTGCGAAATAGGAAGACGTCTCTCTTTCGTTTTACTTACAGCTTGTTTCTTTCTTGTGTCAAATTTATCATCATGCGTTCGCTTTATTGTAACCGATGGTTTAGCAGTCCCTATATCGATAAATGGTATTTGAAGTGATAATAGTTCTCCTCTTCTAATTCCTAATTCTTTCAGTAAAATAAACATTAAATGGTTTCTTTTTCTTATTCCGATATCTTGAAACGGATTATTAGGGTTTGAAAAGTTCGCAATAGACATAAACTCATCTAACAATCCATCAGGTAGCTCACTTTCTGGTTTTATAGATAATGTTTTATGATTTTTAGGTCTTGACTCTTTAATTAACTTAATTAGTTTCGTCAATTTTTCGATATATTCATTAGATACATTAATTACTTTAGATAGAAATAATATGTATTCTGAAAGCGTTGTTAGTCTATTATATTGATGACTAAGAGATACTGAAGAATAAATATCAATAAATTGACTCCTGCCTTTCATTAACACACTTTTTTTTTGTATTGATTACATTCTTTTGCTTTTTTACATTTATTCTCATATGTCGAATAAGAGATTCTAATTGGCTTTCTGTTAAGAGTACTTTGTTATGAATTAGATCACTAATAACAAGATTATTCCGTTTTTCCCAAATCATTATCCATTGTATAGTTCCCAGTTTATTTCTAATTGTGTTTACTGCGGATTGATTACGCAGTTCTACAGTTACCCATAAGGTGGAATAAAAATCAGGGATATCTGTTTTCTCATTAACCAATAGAGGAAAACGTTCTCCATTTGAAAAAAGGACTGTTTCTAGTCTATACATATCTATTTAATTTACAAAAATTTCATATATAAATACTATCAAATTAAAGATATTGTGTCAAAATTAATGTAAAAAAAGAGAAACCTTGTTTTATAAGGTTTCTCTCTGATTATTATGATGTATTTTTACATAATTTATGTATATGGAATTCAGAACGGGATGTCGTCGTCGATGTCGTCCACGGGCTGGGCAGGTGCGGCCGGAGCCTGGCGGCGCGGCGCGGCGGGCGGCTCGCTGTTGTAGGCGGGCTGCTGTTGTGCTTGGTAGGGCTGTTGCTGGTATTGCTGTTGCGGTGCAGGCTGGTAGCCTTCGTCGTAAGGCGCACTGCTGCCGCTGCTTTGCCGTCCGCCGAGCATTTTCATTTCGCTGCCGATGATGTCGTAAGCGGTGCGCTCGATGCCGTCTTTGCCGGTGTATTTGCGGCTTTGGATGCGGCCTTCAATGTAAACCTGGCTGCCTTTTTTCAGGTATTGTCCCGCCACTTCGGCCAAGCGGCGGTAGAGGGTGATGTTGTGCCATTCGGTGCGTTCCTGACGCTGTCCGGTTTGTCGGTCGTTCCATGTTTCGCTGGTGGCGATGGAAAAGTTGCAGACGGCCTCGCCGTTGGGCATGTAGCGCACTTCGGGGTCGCGGCCGAGGTTGCCGATAAGGATGACTTTGTTTAGGGACATTTTTTATACTCCTGAGATGATGTTTTTGGCTGCGGCTTCGTCGAAACCTTTTTGCAGGGCTTTGATGTAGACGGTTTCGCCGTCGCTGCTGAAGCTGATGTGCTCCACGCCGGCTACCTTGCCGAGTGCGAAGTGTAGGGCTTCCTGCCGTCCGTGCCAAGATGTGCCGATTTTAAAGGCAATGTTTTTAACCGGTTTCGGCGCGGGGCTGAGGATGGCGCTGACCAGCCAGGCGGCGGTCAATACGAGTGTAAACGAGAGGACGGCATACATGCCGTAATTTTGGTAGAGCATTCCCCCTGCCAGCCCGCCGCAGAGCAGGCCTATCGATTGCAGGGTGTTGTATACGCCCATGGCCGTGCCTTTCAAGTCGGCGGGGGCGATTTTGGAAACCATGGAAGGCTGGCTGGCTTCCAAGATGTTGAAACCGATAAAGTACACAATCAGGCAGGCGGCAATCAGCCACAGTGAGTGCAACGACAACATCAGGGCGGCGAGGGCAATCAAGGTCAGCACGATGCCGGAGATGAAAACCTGTTTGAGACGGTTGCGCGTTTCGCCGACGATAATCGCAGGAACCATCAGTATCAGGCCGAGCAGGGTGGCGGGGAAATAAATTTTCCAATGTACGGTTTTGTCCAAGCCCAAATCGACCATGATGAAGGGCAGGGTGGTAAACAGAGCCATCATGCCGCAATGCAGGGCGAAGATGCCGAAATTGAGGCTCATTAGGCGGCGGTCAGCAAACACTTCGCCGAAACGGGACGGCTGCGCCTGCGCGTCTTCGTGCAGTTTGGATACGGCGGGGTCGGGCGTCCAAAACGCCACCACGGCCATGCTGGACAAGGTCAGCAGGCCCGTCAGGATAAACAGGCCTTTCACACCGATGACGCTGGTCAGCATCGGCGAAAGAATCAGGCTGGCGGAGAAGGTGATGCCTATGCTCAAGCCTATCATCGCCATCGAACGGGTGCGGACTTCCTCACGCGTCAGGTCGGCCAGCAACGCGGTTACCGCGGCACTCACCGCCCCCGCGCCCTGCAATGCGCGGCCGATGACGAGCATTTCCAGCGAATCGGCCGAAGCGGCGAGAAAACTGCCGGCGGCAAACAGCAGCAGGCCGAAATAAATGGTTTTCTTCCGGCCGAAACGGTCGGAAGCGATGCCCAGCGGAAGCTGCATCAAAGCCTGCGTCAGGCCGTACATGCCCACGGCCAGGCCGACCAGGGTTTTGTTGTTGTCCGCGCCGGGCAGGCCGTCGGCATACAATGCCAGCACGGGCAGCACCAGAAACATCCCCAGCATCCGCAATGCGTACACACCCGACAACGAAGTGCTGGCACGCCATTCTTCGGGAGTCATTTGGGTTTGGTTTGATCGAGCCATCTTTACCATCCGAAAGGCCGTCTGAAAAACATAACACCGCACAGCGGCTGCATTTTTGCAGGGGAGGCCGTCTGAAAACTGTATAAAGCGGCGGATTATATACCAATCGCGGCAGGAAACCACCGACAGATGCCGCGCGGGCAGGCGGCCGAATCTGCTACAATCCCCGCTTTACCGAACAGCCGTGCGGCCGAAGCGTTTTTCAGACGGCCAAAATATATAGGGAGGCCGTCTGAAAAAAGGCACACCGCGCGGCACAGCAAGAAGGATTACACAATGAGCAAGAAACGCGTTTTAACAGGCGTAACCACCACCGGCATCCCGCATCTGGGCAACTACGTCGGCGCCATCCGCCCCGCCGTCCGCGCGGCGCAAAACCCCGATACCGAATCCTTCCTCTTCCTCGCCGACTACCACGGCATCATCAAATGCCACGAGCCGGAGATGATTCACCAATCCACCCAAGCCGTTGCCGCCACTTGGCTTGCCTGCGGACTCGACCCCGAGCGCACCACCTTCTACCGCCAAAGCGACATTCCCGAAGTGATGGAATTGAACTGGATTCTGACCTGCATCACCGCCAAAGGCCTGATGAACCGCGCCCATGCCTACAAAGCCGCCGTGCAGGCAAACGCTGAAAACAATCAGGAAGACCCCGACCACGGCGTAGAAATGGGTCTGTACAGCTACCCCATCCTGATGACTGCCGACATCCTCATGTTCAATGCAAACGAAGTGCCCGTCGGCCGCGACCAAATCCAACACGTCGAAATGGCGCGCGACATCGCCGGCCGCTTCAACCACCGCTTCAAAGAAGTCTTCACACTGCCCGAAGTGAAAATCGACGAAAACGTCGAACTCTTGGTCGGTTTGGACGGACGCAAAATGTCCAAATCCTACGGCAACACCATTCCGCTTTGGGAAAACGACAAGAAAACCCAAAAATCGGTCAACAAAATCATCACCAACATGAAAGAGCCGGGCGAGCCGAAACAGCCCGACGAAAGCCCTTTGTTTGAAATCTACAAGGCCTTCTCCACGCCGTCTGAAACCGCAGCGTTCACACAAATGCTTGCCGAAGGCCTGGCATGGGGCGAAGCCAAAAAACTCTTGGCCGCCAAAATCAACGCCGAGCTGGCTGAACCACGCGAACGTTACAACGAGCTGACCTCCAATCCTTCGCAAATCGAAGACATCCTGCAGGCAGGTGCGGCCAAAGCGCGCAAAGAAGCGCGCGAACTTTTGAATAAGGTACGTGATGCGGTCGGTATCCGTCCTTTGAAATAAACCCATGCCGTCTGAACATCCATTGTCCGTGTTTCAGACGGCATTTTGAAACCATCAGGAGTGTGGAATGCTTAAAACATCTTTTGTCGTGTTAAGCGGCTGCCTGCTGCTTGCAGCCTGCGGTAAATCCGAAAATACGGCGGAACAGCCGCAAAATGCAGTGCAGGGTGCGCCGAAACCGGTTTTCAAAGTCAAATATATCGACAATACGGCGATTGCTGGCTTGGCTCTGGGCGGGGTGCAAGAAGGAAAAACGGCTGAAGGCAAAAAACAGCTGACTTATCCGATTGAGGGCTTGTCGGAACAGAATGTGTTGCAACTGATCGGCAAGCATCCCAACGACTTGGAAGTCATCAGCGGCAAATGCATGGAAACCGACGATAAGGGCGGTCCGGCAGGTTGGGCGGTAAACGGTGTGTGTCATACCTTGTTTGCCAAACTGGTGGACAATGTCGCGCAAGACGGCGGGAAGCTGACGGATTACCTGATTTCGCATGCCGCACTGCAACCTTACCAGACGGGGAAAAGCGGATATGCCGCTGTACAGAACGGACGCTATGTGCTGGAAATCGACAGTGAGGGGATGTTTTATTTCCGCCGCCGCCATTATTGAGGTATTCAAAAATCCCATAATGCATTTGAGTTTTCCTAGCCCTTTCAGGAAAGTGGCTGCAACAAGTTTTCTGTCCTGATGGAGATGGTCGGGGAATTGTTTGCAGAAATGGAAATTCGTCAGATAGGAAAAGTAAATATAAAAGTGGTTTTGTTCCAATAGGGGCAATAGCTACATAGAGGAGAGGACGGTAAGGAGCATTTCTGTCAGCTGGATAATCTATCCATCCGTGATGGCGATTTGGTCGAGTTTACACTGACGGGAAACTCAAAATGAGGAGAATGTGTGTTACAATTTTCTCGCCGTTTTCATAAAATAGTTTTTTAACTGAAATTTAAATTAAAAATGTAAGAAGGATAGGATATGAAAAAATTATTGATTGCTGCAATGATGGCGGCTGCTCTGGCGGCATGCTCACAAGAGGCTAAACAAGAGACTAAGGAAGCGGCTCAAGCCGTTCAGTCCGATGTTAAAGATACCGCGGCTTCTGTCGCTGAGTCTGCTGCTTCTGCTACTCAAGAAGCGAAAGATAAAATCAAAGATGCTGCAGCTGATGCAAAAGAAAGTGCCGATCAAGCTGTGACTGAAACCAAAGAAGCTGTAACTGAAGCAGCTAAAGATACTTTGAACAAAGCTGCTGATGCGACTCAAGAAGCGGCAGACAAAATGAAAGACGCTGCTAAATAATTTTTCGACTGTTTAAAAAAGCGGCAGCCATCCGGTTGCCGCTTTATTTATGTTCTGAGTCTGGCTCCGCCTTGGCGGGATGGTCTGCGCCATGTACGCGGATTATGGAAAGACTTGCTCGGTCTTATTCGGGCCGGCTGAATTTGCCGCGCATATAAGCAGGTTTTTGCTTGGAGTGGCAAATCGGCTAGATACAAGGCAGCCGGTTTTTTTGGGTGTTACGGATAGGGAAATGCCGTCTGAATATCATTCAGACGGCATTTGGTTTGTAAAGGTCAGACGGCTTCAACTTTAAACGGCATATTGACTTTTTGCCATTGGACGCTTTCATATTCCAATGCGTCGGCAATCAGGGGGTGGCGTTCCAGCCATTCTCTGTCAATACGCAGGATGAAGCCGTGGCTTTCCGTATCCGTGCGCAACTGCATGTTTTTCGGGAAAGACAGGTCTTGACGCGAACGGCAGAACAGGGCGGCAAGGCGCAGGGACAAAACGGCATACCACAACATTTCGTTGGTGCCGATAATGCCGCCCATTTTTTTCATATCGCCGCGATGACCGATGACCAGTTGGGCAAGTATGGTCTGTTCTTTACGTGAGAAACCCGGCATATCGGCGTTTTCCAGGATGTAAGCGGAATGTTTGTGATATCCCGTGTGGGCGATGTCCAAACCGATTTCGTGCAGGCGCGCGGCCCGTCCGAGATATTGTTTCCAAAGGGCAAGCTCTTGGACGGTAACGTTTTTGACATGGCAGAGGCTGTCCATAAAGGTTTGCGCGGTATCGGCAACGCGTTTTGCCTGATTGAGGCTGACGTGGTAGCGGTGTTGGAACTCCGAAACCGTTTGTTCGCGCATGTCTTCGTTCAGTGCACGGCCTATCAGGTCGTAGAACACACCGTCCCGCAGTGCGGCTTCGGTTACGGTCATTTTATCGAGTTCCAATTCTTCAAATGCCGCCATCATCACGGCAAGCCCGCCGGCAAAGACTTCGATGCGTTCCGGTTTCAGGTTTTCAAATTTGGCCTTTTTGACCGAGCCGGCTTCGACGATACGTTCGGCAAGGGCGCGCATGCCTTTATAGGTAATGTCTACCTCTTGCGGCAATTCGGCTGCAAGGACGTCGCGGATGGATTTTGCCGAACCCGAAGTTCCGACGGCGGAATCCCAACCTTCGCGCTTCATGTTTTTGCTGATGCGTTGGATTTCGTTACGGGCGGCAGAAATGGCAGATTGGAAGTCTTTGGCGGTGATTTTGTTTTGGAAGAAGCGCAGGCTGTAGGTAACACAGCCTAAAGGCAGGCTTTCGGTAATGTCGGGGCGCAGGGTTGAACCGATAATGAATTCTGTCGAGCCGCCACCGATGTCGATAACCAGCATTTTGCCGCCTTCCGGGGGGAGGGTGTGGACGACGCCGGTATAAATCAGCCGGGCCTCTTCGCGCCCGGCGATGATTTCTATGGGGAAACCCAGTGCCGCTTCGGCCTTGGGAAGGAAATCTGCGATGTTTTTGGCAACGCGGAATGTATTGGTTGCTACGGCGCGTACCTGTTCAGGGCGGAAGCCGCGCAGGCGTTCGCCGAATTTTGCCAGGCAGTCTAAAGCCTGTTCCTGTGAGGATGCGCTGAGGTTTTTCTGTTCGTCCAGACCGGCGGCAAAACGGACCATCTGTTTGAAGGAATCGATGACTTTTAATTGTCCGTTGTTGTTTTCGCAAATTTGGAGGCGGAAACTGTTGGAACCTAAATCGACGGAGGCAAGGATGTTTGCGGGGGTGGTAGTCATGTGGCGGATACTGGTGGGGAAAAATGCAATGTTACTCTGCCGGTATGGGCGTTGACAATAAATGATGCGGCTGTTTTTGATTCTACTCACAGATGTTGCCGACGGTATGTTTCCGACAGCAAAAAATGCCGTCTGAAAAACGTTCAGACGGCATTTTTTGCGCTTATTTGAAATCCTTTTCCACGCTTATGAAAATCTGCATGTTTTTGCGTGTGTAAAAACTTTTCATATTGCTGTCGATTTTCAGATAACGGAAATTGAGTTGCGGCGTAAAGCCCTTCCAAGAGATTTTGTCGTGCCACAACGACAGGTTTGCCTGATATTCGTGGTCTTTGCGCGGGAAGCGGTACACAATGGTCCCGGGTGCATCAAAAGTCCTGCGGGTATAGCGCAGGTTTGCCCGCAGACCCAAGCCGCCGTCGAACGTTTTGACCGCGCCGACACGCAAACCCTTGCGGACGGAAGCCTGTTCCGCCTCTTTCGTCATGTCGTGCGACCAGTCCGCACCACCGTAAAGCAGCCAGTCTTTCGGCGCGGAATACATCAGCGTCGCGCCCGCCAGCGGCATATGGCTGTCGTATCGGGCGGCGGTGCGGTCTTCCTGATAACGCTTCCACATATTGCCCGCGTTCAGCGTCAGCCGCCAGCGTTCGCCCAAGCGTTGGGAGAAATCGGCATTGAAGCCGCCGACGAAATTGTATCGGCTGCCGCCTAAGAGGTTTTGCTCGATAAACGGCACGATGCCGAACGAGCGCGTTACTGAACGGTTTTTATAGCCGAGCGACAGGCGCAGGCTCTGTTCGCTGAAATCTTTGTTATCCCAATAGTGCACGCCGCCGCCGCTGATGTCGCCGTAGAGGAAATGATGCCCGCCCGCATTGATTTCGCGCGACACGCCCAAGCCGTAGCGCAAACCGTGCGCCTTTTGCGGCAGGCTGTCGGCGGTTTTCGTCCAGCTTCTGCCTGCAAATTCAATCGTTTTTTCGGACGAAGCGTTGTTCACATTGTCCGTCTGCTCGTATTGCAGCGACACATCGGGCTTCCAGCCTTGAGCCTTGTCTATGGCGGCAAGATAGCGGTCGGCAAGCTGCTGCATCGGCGGCTGCAAATCGGGTTTCGCCCGCTCCAATTCCGCCTTCGCCTCGCGGTACTGCCTGTTTTCAAACAGCATCACGCCCAAATCGAAACGTGGATACGCCAAATCGGGCTGTTGCGCCAAAATGCCGCGATACAAAGCCACCGCCTCGTCATGGCGCAACTGGCTGCGGCGTAAACCGCCCAGCGCGTAATCGTGCAGAACCGGATTGAAATCCGGCAGGGCGCGATAGCTTTCCAACAGCGTTTTCAGCGTATCCCAATCGCGGGCGACGACGGCGCGGTTGATCTGTTCTTCCAAACCCGCAAGAGAGGCATTGCCGTCTGAAACGGTTTCGGCGGCTTCCCCGGCTGCAACGGTTTCAGACAGCACGGACGCCCCCGCACCGGAAGCCGTCTCATTGGAAAACTTCTTATGCGCCGCCACAGGCTTGATTTCGGTCTCTTCCGCCTTGCCGACAGACGCAACAACAGGCGCGGCAGCCCGCTTCGGCGCGGCACGCTGCAACAGGCGGAAGGCATTGTCGATCTGTTCGTCAAAAGATGGGGCATAGGAAGTAAGCGGCAGAACCGGAATTTCCGTTTCGTCAGCCCTTTCAAGCCTTTCGGCAGGCACTATCCTATCGTCGAACTTGCCGTCCACGAACACCTGTTTCGACACGGGTATAGGTAAAACGGACGTTTCGGCAACGGCCGCCGCCGGCACGGACAAAAGAAGCAAAGCAAATTTTTTCATAAGTCAAACAGTTTCAGGGCAAGGGACCGGACGGGCAAACCGCGCGGTCAAATGGTCGAAATGCCGTCTGAAAGACCGTTTCCGGTTTCAGACGGCATTTGTATCAGGCGGGATTAATGCGGACGGGAGCCGGCAAAGCCGATTTCACCATTTTGGCTATCATCAACAGTTCCGACGATTTCTTCCGCGTTAGGACCGAAGAAGCCGAGTTTGTAATTAGAACCTTCGATGCCCTGTCCCTTAATTACTGTGTTATCGAATTTGTTGGTATGGCTGAATTCTTTGATAGGCGCTTCACTCAGAGTGATGTCGGTTTCGCCGATTCCGGTAATTTCGCCTTTGCCGTTTTTTTTCTCGAAATCAACTATATAAGACAAAGCACCTTGTTTTTCGCCATCGGTTGCAATACCTGCGTAGCTAAATTTGCCCGCAGCTGGCAGGATTTTGGTAGCAGAACCTTTCACAACCAAATCAACGTCCTTATCGGCACGCAAGCTTCTCTCGATACCGGATGGGTCTTTTTCGATTCTTTCCAGTTCGGAAAGACTGGCAACCAAAGAATAATTTTGACGGTAGATATGTGCCCGACCTTTTGAAATCAGCTCGTAATTGTCCCCGCCGGCTTTAACACGTGCTGTGGTTACAGTATCCACTTTTTGAAACTTGTTTTGTGCCGGTACGACATCAAACAAATTGATATTGCTGCCCTTGGAGGAAACGCTGCCAACCTGCTGGGTAACTGATGTCAACTCAACTTCTGTAGGTTTGAACCCCTTACTGGTTGCCCAGTTGTTGACAGCTTCCCTTACATCATCTTTTACGCCGTAAAAAGAACTGACAACCGCGCCTTGTGTTGCCACGCCCGCACCGGAAACGAAAGAGTTGTTTGTACTTGGAGCACCTGAACCGTTGCTGCTGCACGCCGCTAAGCTCAAGGCAATCATGCTCAATGCGAAAACTTTGTTCAAAGTCATCATAAATCCCCAAAATTTCAGAAACTAAAGTAAATAAATTTATGGTTGTGTAAACCACTTCCCATCATACCCATATTTACTTTTACTGACAACTAAATTGTTAATACTATCAATTATTCTGTTTAAAGAAGGCAACTGTCGGCTATTCATAATCCGCCATTATGCATACCGAACAAGATAAAACCGATTTCAGCGAACGTTTGAAAACAGCAATACGCCTCGCGGGTTTGGATGAGCTGTCCAATGCCAGCCTCGCCAACCGCTTCAACCTGCGCCATCCAAATCAGCCTGTCAGTACGCAGGCGTTCCACCATTGGCTGGTCGGTAGGTCGATTCCGACTCCGGATAAAATCGAGACACTGGCAAAATGGCTGGATACCAGCGCGGAATGGCTGCGCCACGGCAGGCTCTCCGGCACGGAAGGTGCGGTTTCGCCGCAGGAAGCACTGCTGTTGAAATATTTCCGCCTGCTGCCGCCCGAAAAGCGTGATGCGCTGATGGTGCTGCTGCACAATCAGGACGACGGATAGCCGGTGAAAACGGGAAATGTCCGGGCGGTGTTGTCTGTGCCTGTTTGGACAAGCGTTCTTGAGAGCGGTAAAATCGAGATTTGCCTGAAAAGGGCAGGGCGATATGCCGTGCTTGGATTTTGTGCGCGGTTTTTCGCGTTAAAAGTAATCATGTCCGTTTGAATATTTAATGCCGTCTGAAACGTCCGGATGCGCCCCCATTTCCTATGAAAAAACCGACCGATACCCTACCCGTCAATCTGCAACGCCGCCGCTTGTTGTGTGCTGCCGGCGCGCTGTTGCTCAGCCCGCTGGCACAAGCCGGCGCGCAACGTGAAGAAACGCTTGCCGACGATGTGGCTTCCGTGATGAGGAGCTCTGTCGGCAGCGTCAATCCGCCGAGGCTGGTGTTCGACAATCCGAAAGAGGGCGAGCGTTGGTTGTCCGCGATGTCTGCGCGATTGGCAAGGTTTGTCCCCGACGAGGAGGAGCGGCGCAGGCTGCTGGTCAATATCCAGTATGAAAGCAGCCGGGCCGGTTTGGATACGCAGATTGTGTTGGGGCTGATTGAGGTGGAAAGCGCGTTCCGCCAGTATGCAATCAGCGGAGTCGGTGCACGCGGCCTGATGCAGGTTATGCCGTTTTGGAAAAACTACATCGGCAAACCGGCGCACAACCTGTTCGACATCCGTACCAACCTGCGTTACGGCTGCACGATTCTGCGCCATTACCAGAACCTTGAGAAAGGCAACATCGTCCGCGCACTTGCCCGTTTTAACGGCAGCCTCGGCAGCAATAAGTATCCGAATGCCGTTTTGGGCGCATGGCGCAACCGTTGGCAGTGGCATTGATTTTGCATCCGGGCTGCAACCGAAACGTAGCGAATCCTGTATAATCCGAAAACTGTTTATTGGAAATTCAGACGGCACAGCAGCAGCTGATGCCGTCTGAAAAAGTATTATGGCAAGAGATAACCGAATTCAAATGTTTCCGCACGAATGGCGCGCAAGCACTACGCTTTCCGGCGTGTACGCATTGCGTATGCTGGGTATGTTCCTTGTGCTGCCTGTTTTGGCGATGTATGCCGCTTCGCTGCCCGGCGCGGAAGACAATAAAACGCTGGTCGGGCTGGCAATGGGTATTTACGGTCTGACGCAGGCGCTGCTGCAGCTGCCTTTGGGTATTGCTTCCGACAAATTCGGACGCAAAAAAACCATTTATGCGGGACTGGTCGTCTTTGCGGCGGGCAGCTTCCTTGCCGCCGCCGCCGATACATTGCCCTTATTGGTTACCGCCCGTGCCATACAGGGCGCGGGAGCGGTCAGTGCGGCGGTTACCGCGCTGCTGGCGGATTTGACGCGCGACGGTGTACGTACCCGCGCGATGGCAATGATAGGTTTGAGTATCGGTTTGACTTTTTCGATCAGCCTGGTGGTTGCCCCGATGATTGCCGATGTGGTCGGCGTACGCGGCTTGTTCCTGCTGACCGGTATTTTGACCGTTGCCAGTATCGGCGTGGTGGCGTTTATGACTCCCGACCCGGAGGTTTCCAAGCTGCACGAAGATACACAGGCCCAGCCTGCACGTATAGGCGAAGTTTTGAAAAACCGCCAACTGCTTAACCTCGATTTCGGTATTTTTGCCCTGCATGCCGCGCAAATGGCATTGTTTACCGCCCTTCCTTTCGCCATGACGCAGCTTGGCTTGGAAAAAATACAGCATTGGAAAGTATATCTTCCTTCTACCGTTGCCGGTTTGGTGGTAATGGTTCCGCTGATTATCATCGGTGAAACACGTAACAGGCTCAAGCAGGTTTTTATCTTAGGTATCGTCTGTATTGCGGCGGCACAGATAGGTCTTTTGTCCGGCATGCATTCTATTTGGCTGATTACTGTATATCTGATTGTTTATTTTATCGGTTTTAATGTGTTGGAGGCCAGTTTGCCGTCTATGGTTTCCAAAATTGCACCGTCCGACCTGAAAGGTACGGCGATGGGCGTGTACAACACGATGCAGTCGGTCGGACTGTTTGCCGGCGGTGCGGCAGGCGGGTTGCTGTTCCAAAAATACGGCTTTGTCGGCGTGTTTGCCTTTTGCAGTACATTGATGCTGCTGTGGCTGGTTCTTGCCGTTTTGTCTCCCGCTCCCAAACCTGTCAAAAACCTCAGCTATCCTGTCGGCAGCGTATGGCAGGGCAATCAGGAAGGGTTATACCGTGCCTTGTCGGGGCTTGAGGGCGTGGAAGACATCAGTTTCAGTTTCGACAGGCAAACTGTTTATATCAAAGTGTTGCAGAAGGGTTTCGATCAGGCTGCCGCTGAAGACATCATTATAGGAGTTTAAAATGTCATTAAATAAAGTTATCCTTATCGGCCGTCTCGGACGCGATCCCGAAGTGCGCTATATGCCCAACGGCGAAGCCGTCTGCAATTTTTCAGTCGCTACCAGCGAAACATGGAATGACCGCAACGGCCAACGTGTAGAGCGTACTGAGTGGCACAACATTACCATGTACCGCAAATTGGCCGAAATTGCCGGCCAATACCTCAAAAAAGGCGGGCTGGTTTATTTGGAAGGGCGGATCCAAAGCCGGAAATATCAAGGTAAAGACGGTATCGAACGTACTGCCTACGATATTATTGCCAGTGAAATGAAGATGCTTGGCAGTCGAAATGAAAACAGCGGCGGTGTGCCTTATGACGAAGCTTACGGTCAGAATCAAGAGGGTTATCAACGTGCTGCACCGCAAAGGCAGCAAGCTTCTCCTGCTGCCCCGTCTTATCCCCAAGAAACACACGAAGAAACACCTGCCGCGCCGCGCCGCCAACCGGCTTCCGCAGCCCATGCCATACCGGTTGAGGATATTGATGACGATATCCCGTTCTGAATTCTATATACTTGAATTTTGTAAAAATAAAGGCTGTGTTTTGATATTAGGTTGACACGCTAATTTAAGAAAGAATCATGAAATACATGATTCTTTCTCGTTTGCCTAGATTCAAATATATAGACAAATAACTCAATCGATAGGGTGATTTGCCATTTACCAGTTTTTCAATCTGTCCAGCATTTCTTCTACCGAATACGCTCCTTCTAATTTTCCGGTTTCAAATACCATCAAATATTTATATCTCCATCCGTCATTGAGTTGGTTTGCGGCATTTTCCCATGCTTCTCCCGCGCGGATTTTCGCCTGACTGTCGCTGCCGTCCAGTTGATTTCCCTTGGCTTCCAACAACACAACCGTACCTTTCTTTGTAAGTAACACAAAATCAGGATAATGATTTAGGAATGCATTGATATAAAAATCGTTCTTTTCCAAATTCCTGTGCCAAAACTTCAAATCAATATTGTCGTGATTTAAAATGGTTTGCAAAATCCGGCTTTCAAAATTGCTGATTTTGCCTTCTTTTTCATACAGGCTGTGGGCATACGGCGTACCAAACTCACTGGGGTTGATTTCCGATGGGAAGCTGAAATGTGGGGCAATCACAATCTCGTCTATATCCCTCCGTTTGTAAAACTCGTTTTCAGCAAAGGTAGTGCTGATTTGGTTGATTTTCTGTTTGATTTTCTGGAAATATTGATGGATATGGATAAAACAATGTTGCCGCTGTTCGCTGTTCATTCGTTCCACAATACGACGGAAATAGGCTTTTATATCGTCATCGCCAATCGGATAGAACGATTTTTTGCCTAAATCAAACAGATTCCTAATCAGTGTTTCCTGTTGCGTTTTATCAGGGTAATTGGCAAATATTTCAACCAGCCGTTTTTTATCTTGTCCTTTTAAAGGCTGAAACTGCACCATACCCTTATCGTCAATATTGCTTTGATACACCGTTTCGCTGATATTGCCAAAATCGATATTGCAGTTCTCCCCTGATAATTTTAAATTTTTGAGCAGATTGGCTTTATCCAGTAAAACCTGCCCGCCGTTTTCGCTAAACCAATCCTCCAAATCCGCTTTGATAAAAAACTGAGGCAATTTCAGATTGCCAATCAAATCAACATATTCAGTTTGTATTTTTGTCATATTGGTTTTCCCTTGCAAGTCAGGAGGTACCGGATTGGGATTTTGTACGGCCAGTTCTTGGTAATCCCTGCTTTGCTGCTCGGCCTGCTTTTGAAAATCGGCAACCGTCTGCAAAACCGAACTATGTTTTGAATCCGCACTGTCACCGTTTCCCGTGTTTTCAGACTGTCTGAAATCATCAGACAAAGAGGTCTTCTCATCGTGAGTTGCTTCATCTTTTTTATCGGTGTCCAGATTTTCCGTATGAATTTGCCCAAATAAATCGTCAGGTGAATTTGGTGTTTCGGACAATCCGTTTGATGCAGGCATCTCTGTCGGTATGGCAAGACGATAGTCATGTTCGCTGAATCCCGCCATGTTTAAACCTTTGACGATAGACTGCAAAGTAGCGTCAAATTTGTCGGACGAAGTAAACACAAAACTGCTGTTCAACAAAGGTGACGTGTGATTTTGGGCATAGGGCTGGCGCAATATCCGCCCAACAATCTGAGTAACATCAACTACCGAAGATTTATTTGCCAAACTCGCCAAGATATAGGCATACGGGCAATCCCAGCCTTCTTTTAGGGCATTTACGGTAATCACAAAACGGATTGGGCAGTCTTTTGACAGTAAATCTACATTTTTTAATTCATTGATTTCACTGGTTTTGATAGCAATTTGATTTTCAGGGATGTTGATTTTCAACAATTCGTTCTTAATGTGTTCGAAAGTCGCGTTGTCTTCTTTGCTTTTAGGTTCGGCCTGGAACAGGACAATCGGGCGGATATAGGGCGAAGCTCCCGATTTGAAAGCATTTTCGGCGATTTTTTCCAAATTCGACCGCAAGGTCAAAGCAGACATCATCACATCAGTTTGTGTATTCTGCTTGCTGACAATCACGGGCAATTTCACCATTTGTTCGGCTTTTAAAGCGACAGCATCCACATAACTGATGATATTGCTTGTGTTTTTCGGGGTAGCGGTGAGCTCCAAAATAAAACTCGGATTCAGATTGACCAACATTTCTTTGGATAAAGCGGTAGCGGTATGATGGCTTTCATCCACAATCAATACGGGATTTAAACTACGCATCACATTGACGAGGCTGGTTTCGTCAAACTCCTCCAGCTTGTCTTGCGGGTTGATGTGTTCAAAACCCGCCAAATTCGCATTATCTCGATACGCCCGCAATACTTCTTTGCTGCGTCCTTTCAGACTGTCAAAGCTCATTACCACAATGGAAATGCCTTGATGTACACTGTCGGCGTCAAAATTTTGCCCGCGCAAAACCTCTTCTTTATTAAAAATTTGAACACGTCCGACCCCGCCGAATTGGGCGTTTAATTTTTGGCGGTACGGGTGTTGGATATCACGTAGATTTTTTAAGGTTTGCGATAAAATACTTTCAGACGGCACCAGCCACACCACCATTTTGGGATTATTCTTGCCACCGTAATTTTTAGCGTCAAAAATCGGTTGTAGCGCATTGACGGCAATAAAGGTTTTTCCGCCAGCGGTCGGGACTTTCATGCACACATTTGGCACACCTGGAATGGTATTATGATACGTTGGCGGGTTTGGGATGGGAAAACGGCGGTGTTCACGCCAATAGCGGGCAAAAACGGTGCTCAAACTGTCCGACTGATTGCTATTCAACAAATCCAAATAAGCTTGCAAATCGTCAATCACGTCCTTTTGATAGTTTTTCAATTCCATTTTAGTCCCTTAAAATCGTGAAATGTCGCGTGGGATTCGCTTAAAAACAATCTTGTATTGTTTCAACTGCTCGTGCGATAACGCCACCTTGTCAGCATAAATTACCCAGCTTTCGGGGCGGTTTGCCAAGCTTTTGAGGGAGAGCGTTTGTAAAAATTCCAAATCTAAAGTCGTTATTTTATTTTCTTCATAATAAAACACATATGCCGTATTGTTTTCCATACCCAAAGCGTGCGGCGATACGCCGTTGTCCGTGTGCCAAATATCTTTCAAACCTTCGGTGTAGCCGATGTATCCGCGGATGGCGCAAAGGGGTGCTTTGGGATTGAGATTGTCATCTTGAAAAAGCGGTTCCCCCACGGTGTAAAACGAAAAGCCGCCGCTGGTACCGTTTTGGGTTTCGGGTTTTGTACCGTAGCCGTTGATGACACGGCGGATACGCTCAGCGGTAATGGTTTCGGCATAGTCCATCATTTCTATACCGATAAACCGGCGGTTGCCGCCGTCTTTTTGATTGAGCGACAACACAGCATGGGCGGTTGTGCCGCTACCTGAAAAGCTGTCTAGGATTATGGCGTTTTTGTTGGTGGCAATTTTCAAAATATATTCAACTAAATCAACTGGTTTTGGCGTATCAAAAACTTTATTACCATCAAAAATCTGCATCAATTCTTTGGTTGCACCGGTTGCGGTATTCAAATCAGTCCAAATGGTAAAAGGGTTTTGACCTTTGGATTGGGCCTCACTTAAAAAGCGTTTATATTGAGGTTTGCCTCTGCCGGTCTTGCCAAACAAAATCCTGTTTTCGGCGAGTGCCGTCTGATATTTGTCTTCGGTGAATCTCCAATGTCTGCCATTCGGCGGATAATAGACTTCGCCTGTATTCGGATTTGTTATGGGATAAGACAAGTTTTCACGGACATTTGGCGCGTCCATTGGGTCGGCAACCCACGCTCCACGAGGGTCGTTGTCAGGATTGGAAAATTTACTTTCATCAGCTGGCAATGGCTTAATTTTGAAAGAATCCCGATTTTCTGAATAGCATAAAGTGTGTGTGTGCGAAAGAGAAACATCGGTATCATTCTGACTGGATTTGCGATGTTGCCAAATGAAATCTGCTATGAAATTCGAATACCCGAAAATCTCATCGCAAATCAGTCTTAAATTGGCTTGCTCATTATCATCGATACTAATAAAAATCACGCCGCCGTCTGCCAAAAGTTGTTTGAGCAATTTCAGACGCGGATACATCATGCACAGCCATTTGTCGTGGCGTGAGAAATCTTCGCCTTCTTTGCCTACCACTTCCCCAAGCCATTTTTGAATACGCGGGTCGTTGACATTGTCGTTGTAAACCCAGTTTTCATTGCCCGTGTTGTATGGAGGGTCTATGTAAATGCAATGTATCCGCCCGCCAAATTCTGGCAACAGTGATTTAAGTGCTAACAGGTTATCGCCGTGGATCAAAATATTGTCGCTGCGGTTATCTGGTGAACCGGCAGCCGCGTGAAAATCATATTGTTTGTTGAGAAGATGAAACGGCACATCCAGATGATGCAGTTTGACTTGAGCTTTTCCTTGCCAAGTTAATTCGGGCATTTTGTACCTCCCGTATCACTTGACAAAAAATCAGCACAATGAGTTGAATTCTTTAGATAATTATTTGATGTGAAGTATAATTGCGTGCGTGCGTGCGTGCGTGCGTGCGTGCGTGCGTGCGTGCGTGCGTGGCATAAGTTGCATCCTAAAAATTAAGAAAATATTAATGTATCTAAATGACAGATGTACTAATAGATTTGGATTGTACCAACAGAAACACAAGTCAGGTGGAAGTTGCCAAGCAGGCTTTGTAAATAGATGAAGCATATTCTTCGATACTCGGCCAGCTATGCTTCATTGGCCTGATATGAAATCTCCCGTGTGGAGGAATATTTTTCCAAATTCCTTTTGACCGAGCAAGCAAATGCAGGATTTTTTTTATTTCTTCAGCCTTCATTGAACTTGCTCCATATATCATAGCAGCAGTTAAGGATTCTGATTCTCTTTGTTCAAACTCCACCAACCAAAATAGCATATTATCTATATTGAGTTCGGCAATTAAAACTCTTCTTGGAGTTTTGACTAGGTTGGTTGTTGTTGCAGAAGTATCTAAATAAGACCATTGACTGCTACGATTAGAAGTTAACGGCATATATAGGGTCGGCCATACTTTTGCCGTAACACCTCTATCCTGATAGTTCTCTGATAAATATCGGACAGCGGCCATCATATTTTCAAAGGTAGCAGGCAGAGCTTCGGAACGACTGTGAGAACGTAGCTTTTGAGCGATGCCTGTTTCTTTTCCAACATTAATAGAGATTGAAATGGGGGTAGTTTTGGACTGTCCTGATGTACCGTCGCCGGTTCCCAATGCTGTGGTCGATTCCGATGGCGGCAAAAACAGTAAGTCTGTTTTTCTATAATTACAAAACTCTTTTTCAGGCTTGATGAGTTCTTTATTCCAAAGATCTCCAAAACGTTCTTTTACATAGTCAATAACCATTCTTTTCATATTCTGCACAGGTTCTTCTATGCTATGCAGTTTTTTTGAAGTACCAGATTTTAATCCCTGGTTCCTTAGATAAGGACGTTTATTTGATTCCGGTAGATCAGTTTCTGGAGATGCTTGCCTGCCATCATTGTCTCTAATAACCACTAAATTAGAAAAAGGAAAGGGAGCAGTACAACGCAATAATTCTAAGATTAAGGTACGAACTTTTCTACCGCTCGTAAAACTTAGGCAGCGTGCAGCCCAATCTGTTTTTCCTTGAAACGGGAAATTAGTTTCCGGCATCGGCTGATGATACTTCCCCACGGATTGTTTGACTAACGAACGATGAATTTGGAAAAATCCCTGCTGTGCATTTTTGTCCCTTAAAATCCTACCCAAAACCCATCCCTCATTATCGTAAAGCCATTGTCGTAAATGGATTATGAGAATCTTGGTTTTTGAATCAAAACCGCATCGTTCACCGATGATTTGATCGAAATTAGTTTCATATGACCCCAAAAAAGCAATCTTGGCCAAATTGGTTGAAATGGCGTAATAAAAACGAATAACTTCAGCAACGGGAATAATGATTGAATAGGGATCTCCATCAGATTCAATAGCCAAACATCTTGCAGATAATCCATTTTTGAAACCGCCAATATCAAAGGCAGCTTTATTGATGATATAACCGGTTTGATCTTTATGCGCTGCTTCAATCAAACGTACAGAATCTTCAGCTATGTTAACGTTTGGTAGATTACTAGGCACGATAACTTGGTAATCCAATAACTTACCGTTTTTCCAAAGAGAACCGATAGTAAGTACCGGCAGTTGTCCAACACCAATAGTGCAGCATATTCGCTCTTTATTTAACCAGCCAAAATCAGCAATAGACGTTTTGTCTGTTACTGATACAGGTCTGAGATAAACGTCGATGGTCGGTTCCGTAGGTACGTTATCGTTTTTTCGTACTGCTCCGAACCAATCAATTCTCCAAACTCTTCCGTCGTTGGGAAATTCTTTAATCTGGATCACCGGCATCTTGTTATTCCATGTTAGCACCATTTAGCGATGTATAGCACCAAAGAGCGATGTTCAGTATCATTTATTGTTAGAATTCACATCACGCAAAGCTTCGGCTGCTTGCTCGTCTGCATGGTAGCTGGAGCGAACCATTGCGCCGATAGCGGCATTGGTAAAGCCTAATTCGTATGCTTCTTTTTCAAAAACTTTGAATTGGTCGGGCGTTACATAGCGCAAGACGGGCAAGTGGCCGTCTGAAGGTTGCAGATATTGGCCGATGGTAATCATCTCGATAT
>ERZ772909.671-NODE-671-length-20525-cov-4.312750_pt1 | contig 20525 bp, 19 predicted proteins | sample MGYA00511137_ERZ772909 | MGnify/ENA primary metagenome ERZ772909 (study PRJEB29015, sample SAMEA2738095) | human oral metagenome | biome: human oral; feature: human-associated habitat; material: saliva | place: China | collected 2270 ... | reverse complement strand
AAGGTTGCAAATGCCACCTTGCATGCCGAGCAAATGGCAGCGCTCGACCGCCAGCGCGACACGCTGTTGACCAATCTCTTTGGCGTTATCCGTGTGCAACAGAAATCGCCTGTGCAGGCTGTGGCGGAGTCAGCGCGAAAGCTCAACAAGGCCCTTGCGGTTTATCTGGGCATTCAGAGTAAGGCAGCTGATGCCGAAACGGCCGAAGTGCGCGGGTTGCTGAAAGATTTGGAGCGTTTCTCAGCAGAGATGACCGCCTTGAGTCTTGCGCCCGTCATGGCAGAGCTAAAAGCCGTGAACGAAAAGTTCCAAACCATCTACAATGAGCGCCAAGTGAAGGCCGTAGACGAGAAACTGCCTGCCTTGAAAGAGGTGCGCGCGATGACCGATGCCGTCTTTGGTGTGGTTTGCCGCTATATTGAGGCCAGCTATCTGCTTGCAGCAACCGAAGACGACCGAGCGCCGATTGAACGTTTGGTGGACCAAATCAATCAGGAAATAGACCATTTCAAAACGGCTCATAAACAGAGTTCGGCGCAGAAAAAGCCGTCGCCGGCTGTGAAAGAACGCGAAGAAAAGCTCAAAGCGGCCATTCCGGCCTTCGCAGAAAAGGCTGGCTATGACGAGGGCACCCTCACCTACACGGGTAAAGGCAAGGGCGCAGGCATGAAACGCCAATATGAACTCGCCATAAAAGACCGCAAGGGCGCTGACGGCAAACCTGCCACAATTTGGGTGGTCATGGGCAAAGATGGCTCGCTAAGTTTGGTGGAAAATGCGGAAAAGAAGGCTGAACCAAAGGAAAATACCGAGTTTGGGATAAAGCCGAAGCATTAAAGCCTCACCCCCAACCCCTCTCCAAGGAGAGGGGAGCGCCGGCAGAGGATGTTTGCAGGATAGACGAACCCCATCGGGGTTCCGCTTTTGATATCCATTTCAAAAGGAAGAGCGGCGCAGAGGATATTTGCAGATTGACGAACCCCATCGCCTTCTGTTTTTGATAGCTATTTCAAAAGGAAGAGTGGGCGCAAAGGAAGTTCATGAGAGAGACGAACCCCATCGCCTTCTGCTTTTGATAGCCCAGGGTTGCCAAACGATAGTGCAGGCTACCCTGGGTTAGGGTATGGTGTGTGGGAAACAACGCCATCGGTGTTGCGCTTTTTTTGATTAATCCGCCATAAAAAGATTCATTATAAGCATACCTTCTCGGAAAAAGCTCAACACCTACGGCGTTGAATCTCCATGCGAACGTTTACCCGGGGTAGGCTCGTTCCTCGCCAACCCTGGGCTATCAAAAGAACAACTCGTACCGAGTTGCATCGTTGTAACATTCACCATGACGCATACATGCATTGGAATATTGACATAAAACCGACGGTGTTGCATCATTGTAACATTCACCATAGCGCATACATTCATTGGAATATTGACATAAAACCTACGGCGTTGCATCGTTGTAACATTCACCATGACGCATACATTCATTGGAATAATGGCATAACATCTACGGCGCCGTGTGCTGTAACAATATGCATTAGCATAAAATTTTTATTGCATGACAATTTCAAATAACTTTTATCAGTGATTCAACGATAATCAATGATTAAATCGTTTGACGCAAATGAGCGCGCGATTTGGTGCATTTCACCATGCAAAATATATCAAATTACACGATAATCTGGCTTAAATCATTTTGCCATCTAAAATAAACTGCATAGACACCTCTGATGAAATCCAAAATCATTAGAAAGATACCGCACAGACTAAGGTTGCACACTGCATGGATACTTCTAATGAAATCCAATATCATCCCCTTTATTTCTGAGGCCAATTTCTCTCCTCCCTCTTCGATGAATCATCGGTTGCTGATTGTGAAACCAGCGAAACGGGGAGTGCAAGGGGCTGGAAACGGGATGCGAAAAGGCGAAGAGCCCAGCACGAAATGGGGGTGGGCGCGACTACTTTTCCTTTCTTCCATTATGCTTTTTTACGCTTTTCTTTTCGTGTTATTCATTGATTATCATTACCTTTGCAGGCAACTTTGAGGGAGTTGGGGTTAAATATAGATAATCAACTCCCATGTATTTAGGAGGAATTGCGCCCAAATTAAATGGCTGGGAGGGCGTTGTATCTCCACATTTAATAAGGAAAAAGATTGAAAACATTTGAAGAATTAGGCGTAAACGAGAACATTCGACGCGCCATTGAGGAATTAGGCTTCGAACATCCGATGCCTGTTCAAGAAGAAGTTATCCCCTATTTGTTGGGTAACAAAAATGATGTTATCGCATTAGCACAGACTGGTACGGGCAAGACGGCAGCCTTTGGACTTCCCCTTTTGCAGAAGGTCAACGCGCAAGATCGTGCCACCCAGGCTATTGTTCTTAGTCCGACACGCGAACTTTGCGTTCAGATTGCCGACGACTTGAAAGACTTTAGCAAATATATCGACGGCATGCACATCGTGCCTGTATATGGAGGGGCGGACATACGGCCGCAGATTCGTGCGATAAAACATGGCACTCAAGTCATTGTTGCGACGCCCGGCAGACTCGTAGATCTAATTAATCGCGGTGTGATGGAACTCGAAAAGGTCAACAATATCGTTCTTGATGAAGCCGATGAGATGCTAAACATGGGATTTTCTGATAGTATCAACGCCATTTTTGAACAGCTTCCAGAAGACCGTAACACCCTACTCTTCTCGGCAACGATGAGCCGTGAGGTGGAGAAAGTGGCCAAAAGCTATCTTCACGACTATAAGGAGATGGTTGTAGGAAGCCGTAACGAGGGTGCCGAACACGTCAACCACATTTATTATCTCGTACATTCTAAGGATAAATATCTGGCACTTAAGCGCATCGTTGATTTCCATCCACGCATCTTTGCCATTATCTTCTGCCGCACAAAAGCCGAAACTCAGGAGGTGGCCGATAAGCTAATCAAAGATGGTTATAATGCCGAAGCCTTGCATGGTGACTTGAGTCAGCAGCAGCGCGACCTCACTATGCAGAAGTTTCGCCAGCATACGGTGCAATTACTTGTAGCTACTGACGTTGCCGCTCGTGGGCTTGACGTAGACGATTTGACGCATGTCATCAACTATGGACTGCCTGACGACATCGAAAGCTATACGCATCGAAGTGGTAGAACGGGGCGCGCGGGGAAGAAAGGAACTTCAATCAGCATCATACATATAAAGGAAAAGTGGAAGGTTAGACAGATAGAGAAGCAAATAGGCAAAGACTTTATCGACGGAGAACTGCCAAAGTCTGAAGAGATTTGCAAGAAACAGCTTTTCAAAGTGATGGACGACATCATGAAAACCGATGTTGACGAGGACCAGATAGCCCCCTACATGGCCGATATTATGCGTCAGTTTGAGTATGTAGATAAGGAGGATATTATCAAGAAAATGGTAACCGTTACCTTCGGACGCTTCTTAGATTACTATCAGCATGCACCCGAAATAGAGAAGCCAGTGGCTGGAAAAGGAAGCCGAAGTGAGCGTGGTGAGCGCAACACACGGGGCAAAGTGAGCAACGGACGCCGTCAACACGTGGCCGAAGAAGGCTTCCGCCGTCTCTTCATTAACCTTGGAAAGAGTGATGGTTTCTATCCCGGTGAGATCATGCAATACCTTAACAAGCACGTTCATGGACGTCAAGAGGTGGGACACATTGACTTATTGCAGAAGTTCTCTTATATCGAAGTGCCCGAAGACGACGCACAAAAGGTGATGAAAGCCCTTAATGGTACCACGTATAAAGGACGCGAAGTGAGATGTAACGACGCTGAAGAAACCGGACACGGACGCAGTAACGGCCGCACGGGTAGAGGCGAACGCGGAGGCAAAACAACGCGAACAAGCCGCAGAGATAACGGCGAACGACAAGGTCGCGGACGTCGAAACACACACGAAGATGAAACCGATTGGCGCAGTCTTATTGGCGGAAAACCATTTAAATTCAAAGGAGAAGAGCCCGATTTCAACGAAGAAGGCTGGGCAAGAAGACGCCCAAAGAAGAAATAAAAATACTTAAAATAAAGGTGAAGGATAACATTTCTAACACCTTTATTTTATATTTTTGCGTAAGATATGCCTCATCCTCGGCGATGAAGGCTTTCGTTTGGACAACATAACAACATTAAACAAAGGGATATGAAGAAAACAATTGCAGCATTATCACTATTGTTTGCCGCGCAAGGAGCCTTTGCAGCAGACGATGTTTTCACGCTGAAGGGCGAACTAAAAGACTTTGGTGACACAGTAGTGGCCATGATTCCAAATGGTTTTGAGTTTCAACGCGACACAATACTCGTAAAGAATGGCAAGTTCACTACTACGATTAAGGTAGACGAACCGAAAGATATCTACTTGGTATCTATGAGCACTTTGCACCGGAAAGACAACAAACAACTCAAGATTGTGGCTGTACCGGGGGAGACAGCTGAACTGAAAGGCGACGCCGTTACAGACTATCAGATTAGTGGAACAAAGTTCTATCAGCAGCTCGGTCAACTCAATCGACAGCTCGCATCGACTCAAAAGGAGTTGGATACCTTTACAGAAAGTCTTTCAAAACGCCTCAAAGCAGGTGAAGAACGCTCAAAGGTGATGGACGAATATGAGGCAAAAGCGCCTATGTATGAAAAGAAAATCAACGACGCTATCTTTGACTTCATCAAGAAACATGCCAGTTGGGAGGCCAGCGCTGTAGCCGCTGTGACGCTCGGAAAGGACCAGATTGAAGAGGGAATCTCCTATCTTTCCAACACCGTTAAGAACGGACGAATGAAGAACTACTATCAAAAGGTGGTCAAAGCCTATAAAGATGAGGCTGAGGCTGAAGCCAAATCAAAGGCTGCTCAGGCTACAGGTGTCGTGGCACCTAACTTTACACTCAACGACATCAATGGTAAACCACTCTCTTTGGCAAGTCTAAAAGGCAAATATGTGCTATTGGATTTCTGGGGCTCATGGTGCATTTGGTGCATCCGTGGCATTCCAAAGATGAAGGAATATTATAAGAAGTATGACGGAAAGTTTGAGATTTTAGGCATCGATTGCAATGATACTGAAGCCAAATGGAAAGAAGCTGTGAAGAAATATGAGTTACCTTGGCTCCACGTTTATAACCCAAGAGGTAGTAAAGTGCTTGCCGATTATGGCATACAAGGCTTCCCCACCAAGATACTTATAGGCCCTGATGGCAAGATTGTGAAGACAATCGTTGGCGAAGATGAATCATTCTATAAGTTCTTGGATGATACTTTTGGAAAAAAATAAGTTTGCATCATAATCTTTTTTGATTGTAAACAAGACATAAAATCAAAGCGAAAACCTCGGCTACACCCCTTGTAGTCGGGGTTTTCTGCATTTTTTAGCAACACCATCTGCCCTACATCGTGAGTTAAAAACGGCCTTTATCTATTGCTTAATAAATTTTTTCGATTGGAGAAATCATTCTAATTCACTAACTTTGCAAATGAAAAAGAATCCCAAACGGGATGATGAAAGGAGATTATTAATAGTAAGAAACATTTAAAAGACAAAGACATGATGAAAATAGAAATGCCAAAATTGGCGTATGCAACAACGGCTTTAGAGCCTGTTATCAGCGAACAAACAATTAATTTCCACTATGGTAAGCACCTGCAGAACTACGTAAATACACTTGGTTCGCTTGTAAAGGATACCGAATGGGAAGGTAAGAGTGTTGAAGAAATCGTTGAAGGAGCCCCTGAAGGCCCTCTGTTCAACAATGCAGGACAGGTATTAAACCACGCCCTCTATTTCGATCAGTTCCGTGCACCACGTCAAAACAACTTGCCAACAGGTAAGATTCTCGACGCTATCAACGACACTTTCGGTAGCTTCGACAACTTCAAGGCACAGTTTACTCAGGCAGCTACAACACTGTTTGGTTCGGGTTGGGCTTGGCTTTCACAGCAAACGAACGGCAAACTCGTTATCACTAAGGAAGCAAACGGCAGCAATCCATTGCGCCAAGGCCTTACACCTCTCTATGGACTTGACGTGTGGGAACATGCTTATTACCTTGATTTCCAGAACCGACGCGTTGATCATATCGCTGCAAGTTGGGACATTGTGGACTGGGAGAAGGTTGAAGCAAGGTTGAAGTAAAGCCTCACCCCCAGCCCCTCTCCAAGGAGAGGGGAGCACTGAAAGCGAGGAAATGGAGGAGGAAGCATAAAAAGTTAATGCCAATTATTTAACTTTTTGTTTCGTATAAAAATAGATTAGGAGAGTTATCTTGCTTTAAGTTTTTTCACAAAAACATAGTTACTGAAGTTGATATAGACCAAGAAGGGGAACCATTTTCAATGGTTTCCCTTTCTTGTTTTTTATAGATGGCATGAAAAAAGCGGGAAAAAGTGGAACAGTTCAGTCACTTTTTCACCATGAAAAGCGTTATATCTACGAACCGGTTCAATGAAAACAGAATGTATAACAATTAAAACATAAAACTATGAACAATGTAACTTCAGCTTATCAGATGATATTTATGATCGCGATTTGCGTCTTGCTGCCTATCACAATGGCCTCTCTTCGCTATAAAAACAAGCAATATGAAACGCGAAAGAAAAGCGATATACTCATGGCAGCCATAGAGAAGAACGCGGATATCAACGTGCAAGACTTTCTCAACAAGTTTAATCCGCCACGCAAATCCTTTGAAGAGAAAATGAAAACAATGCTGCATCTCGAACTGCTTTGGGGCGCAATACTCCTCATTGTGGGGCTACTTTGCATGCTTTGTTTCATCGGATTATGCAACTTTGAAGGCTTCAATACGGAGTATATGACGCTTGGAATTATCTTCGGTATTATTCCAATAGGCATAGGAACAGGCCTACTCGTAGCCCATTCCAACGGAAAGAAGACCATGGGAAAGAACAAAGCGCAGTCATAAGATGATGACAAGAGACCAATTCGTCAGGCAAATCAGTCAGGAACAAGCTGCATTGCGTCGGTTCCTAACAGCCTTATGTTGTGGTAACAGCACGACAGCTGACGACATGGCTCAAGACACATTGCTGAAAGCCTACATATAGTTGTCACAATATGATGAACGCAAACGGTTTGCTTCGTGGCTGATGAAGATAGCCTACCACGTATTCATTGACAACCGGCGAAAGCTGAAAAGCCATGCAGAAGAACCGATAGCAAGTGCTAAATTCATTCAAGATGCGCAGCAAACCGACAACGCCTTTCGCTATCAAGCCCTATACCTTGCGTTAGAATCTCTATCAGAAAAGGTGCGGATAACAATGCTATTACATTACATGCAAGGCTATCAAGTGAAAGAAATAGCCGAAATAACCGATGCCACAGAGAGTGCCGTCAAGAAGCAACTCTCACGGGGTCGCGAGGAACTTAAAAAGAGATTGAAAGATGAATGAGGATAAGTTTTTCAAAGATATGTTAGCAAATTATCGTCCACAACTGTCAGACGACAACGCTTTCATGCAAAAACTGCAACGGCAGATGACGCTTATCGACGAGGTGAAAGCCTATCAGCAGGCACAGAAACAGAAGAACAAGCGCATAGCCTCCTTTACATTCGCTGTGGGCTTGTTATTGGGTTGCATCGCAACATTAGTCATCTTTGCACTTCCAACGCCTGTAGAGGGCCTTATTTTCAGTGCAAAAACAACGCTGATGACATTCTTGTTACAGAACATTCTGTATATAGGTTTGGTTATCGGTGCTGTCACAATAGGTGTCTCCTGGTGGCTTTCCAAGAGAGCAGAAGCCTGGAGTTTCAGCTTCTGAACATTGAGATTTAGGAATGTGTTGATGCTCGTCTACAGTCTTTACAAATGCCCTTGCACAACTCGCAAATTCAAAAATAGTTATCCCTTAGCCCGAAATACGCGAGTTTTGAGGATATTTCGCAATGCGTTGACTATCAAATGATTATCTCATTTGCTTGGAATGAATGTGCATTTTGACGTCAAAGTATCTTGCCATTTGCGTCAGATTAGGCAGTGATTTAAGTCATTTTTCAGTGTGATTCCATTCACTTTACGCGGTCATTTGGTGCAAATGGCACGGTAAAGTGGCGTAGATTGTGCAACTGAGGAGCACAAGCGCCAATGGACATTCATTCGCACTAAAAAACAAAAAGAGGGAACCCATGTGTGGATTCCCTCTTTTTTATGCTTTATTTAGCCTCAGCATGTGAGGCAGAAAACACTTAATCACTGAGTTTTGCCTTGATAAACTCGCGGTTCAGACGAGCAATGTTGGCAATCTTTTCATTCTTAGGACAAACTGCTTCGCATGCACGTGTGTTCGTACAGTTACCAAATCCGAGTTCATCCATACGCAAAACCATAGCTTTAGCGCGGCGAGCTGCCTCAGGTTTACCTTGTGGAAGCAGCGCCAACTGGCTCACCTTAGAGCTTACAAACAGCATTGCTGAGCCGTTCTTGCAGGCAGCTACGCAGGCACCGCAACCGATACAAGTAGCACAGTCCATAGCTTCGTCGGCATTATCCTTAGCGATGAGGATTGCATTTGCATCCTGAGCCTGACCTGTTCTGATGGAAGTATAGCCGCCCGCTTGAATGATTTTATCGAATGCAGAGCGGTCAACCATGCAGTCTTTGATTACAGGGAAGCCTGCAGAACGCCAGGGTTCAACGGTGATAATGTCGCCATCGTTGAAACGACGCATGTAAAGTTGGCAGGTTGTTGCACCTCGTTCGGTCTTTCCATGAGGTGTTCCGTTGATGTAAAGTGAACACATACCGCAGATGCCTTCGCGGCAATCGTGGTCGAAAACGAAAGGTTCTTCACCGCCAGCGATAAGTTCTTCATTCAGAATATCAAGCATTTCAAGGAATGAAGTATCATCTGGAATGTTCTTCATCTCGTGTGTATCGAAATGTCCTTGGTCTTGAGGACCATTCTGTTTCCAATACTTTATTGTGAAAGATATACTCTTTGCCATGATGTTATGTTTTTAAACGTTGACATGTAAACAAGTAAACAAGTAGACAGAGTTATTTGTCTAATGACTTAATCAAAGCTGCTAACATCTTGATTATATTCTGAACATCATTCGTTAACTGCTCAACTATATTCAAAGGCATATAACCTAAGTCCTTAGAAAGGAGCAACTGAGTCTCCAATTCACAAGCAGAGCCTAATGCAATACTAAGGAAATTTCCCGTCTGGCGTGTATAACAACGACCATATCCCTCTGCAATATTAGAAGGAATTGATATAGCTGCCCTACGCATTTGAGAGGTAAGTCCGAATGTTTCCTCACGAGGAAACGTCTTGGTTGCTTTATAAACATCCGAGACTAAACTCATTGCTCTTTGCCAAACGACTAAATCCTTATGCGTATTCATACATCAGTTTAAACAAAATGCACTTGTTTATTTTTGTCTTAATTATTAATTAAATCTATTTGAAGCACAACAAGCAAACAACTTGTTAACTCGTTAACTTGTCAGCTCGTTCACTACGTCTCGTTAACTAATTCTTATAGTTACGTGTTTGAACTTTAATAGCCTCGTATTCGAGAGGTTCTTTGATCAACTCTGGAGCCTTAGTATCGTCTCCTTGGTATTCCCAGCAGCCGACATAGAAGAAGTTTTGGTCATCACGTTTAGCCTCTCCTTCTTCTGTTTGATGCTCTTCGCGGAAGTGACCACCACAACTTTCCTCACGATGTAGGGCGTCATAAGCGATAAGTTCGCCCATCAAGATGAAGTCACGCAAGTGGATTGCCTTGTCAAGCTCAATGTTAAGACCCTCTTTCTTGCCTGGAATAAAGAGGTTGGTATTAAACTCTTCGCGAATCTGTTTGAGTTGTTTCAGACCCTCTTCAAGGCCTTCTTTCGTGCGACCCATACCCACATGTTCCCACATAATGTGGCCAAGTTCTTTGTGAATAGAGTCAACAGAGCGCTTACCTTGAATGCCCATGAGGCGATCAATCTCTTTCTTTACACCCTCTTCTGCCTCAGCAAATTCAGCGCGGTCGGTTGAAACCTTACCCCATAGCGACTGATCTGCGAGATAATTCTGAATGGTATATGGCAAAACGAAATAGCCGTCAGCCAGTCCTTGCATCAAAGCAGAGGCACCAAGTCGGTTAGCTCCGTGGTCAGAGAAGTTGCACTCACCGATAGAGAACAAGCCCGGCACGGTGGTCATCAACTCATAGTCTACCCAGATACCACCCATTGTATAGTGGATAGCAGGGAAGATCATCATTGGATTATAGTATTTCACGCCGTTAATCTCATTGGCAATTTCGCCAGGATTGACGTCGGTAATCTCTTCATACATGTCGAAGAGGTTTCCATAACGCTGGAGAATCGTGTCGATTCCGAGGCGATTGATTGACTCAGAGAAGTCGAGGAATACCGCTAATCCCGTATTGTTTACGCCGTAACCCTTGTCACATCGTTCCTTAGCTGCACGTGAAGCGACGTCGCGAGGAACAAGATTTCCGAAGGCAGGATAACGTCTTTCGAGGTAGTAATCACGGTCTTCTTCTGGGATGTCTGAACCCTTTTTAGTTCCTTCTTGCAGTGCTTTTGCGTCCTCAAGTTTCTTTGGAACCCAGATGCGTCCATCGTTACGGAGAGACTCTGACATAAGGGTTAGCTTAGATTGCTTGTCACCATGCACTGGAATACAGGTCGGGTGAATCTGTACATAAGAAGGATTGGCCATGTAAGCACCCTTACGATAGCACTGAACGGCTGCGGTACAGTTACATCCCATAGCATTGGTTGAGAGGAAATATGTGTTTCCATAACCACCCGTTGCAATGACAACAGCATTTGCAGTGAAGCGTTCGAGCTCACCGGTAATTAGGTTTTTCGCTATGATTCCACGTGCATGTCCGTCGACAATCACAACATCTTCCATCTCATAACGCGTGTAAAGCTTCACCTTTCCAGTTTGAATCTGGCGGCTTAATGAAGAGTATGCGCCAAGAAGTAGCTGCTGACCAGTCTGTCCTTTGGCATAGAATGTACGGCTAACTTGCGCTCCACCGAATGAGCGATTGGCCAACATACCACCATATTCACGTGCAAAAGGAACACCTTGTGCCACACACTGGTCGATGATATCATTTGAAACCTCGGCTAAACGATAAACGTTGGCCTCGCGAGCACGGTAATCTCCGCCCTTAACGGTATCGTAAAAGAGACGATAAACAGAGTCGCCGTCGTTCTGATAGTTCTTTGCTGCGTTAATACCTCCTTGCGCAGCAATAGAGTGAGCGCGTCGAGGTGAGTCTTGAATACAGAAGTTTAACACGTTGAAACCCATCTCACCAAGAGATGCAGCAGCACTGGCGCCGGCCAAACCTGTACCAACAACGATCACGTCTAATTTCAATTTATTCTTTGGATTGACCAAACGCTGGTGAGCCTTATAGTTGGTCCACTTCTCAGCTACTGGTCCTTCAGGTATTCTGGAGTTTAATGTCTTCGTCATGATTGTTCTTAATTAAATATTCATTTGAAATCACTAATAATGCAAAATCAGTTTATGCAGCACAATGAAGGCTTGGCGCACAACCGAAAGCAAAGGCTAATACTACGACAAGGAAAGCCAACATCAACAATGTTACATAAACAGTGCCGATAACTTTCCAGCGATTAAACCACACCTTACCATTGATTCCGACTGTCTGCATAGCGCTCCAGAAACCGTGAGAGAGGTGATACCACAACGCAACAATCCAAATAACATAGAGTATAACGTACACTTTGGTCTGGAAAGTTGCACAGATCAAGCCGAAGCCATCTGTTGGTTCAAGCACTGTATGCATGCCAACGAGCTCGGCAAACATCATGTTATACCAGAAGTTAAACAAGTGAAGAGCAAGTCCTAAGAGCACGATGATACCAAGAACCAACATGTTTTGGCTGGCCCACTCTACCTTTTCAGGCTTCGCAGTGACCTCATAACGGTTGGCACCACGGGCACTTCGGTTCTGTGCGGTAAGGATAAAAGCATAAACAATGTGGCAAACTGCCAAAGCACCAAGTGCTACAGTTGCCGCAACAGCATACCAGTTAGACCCCAAAAGCTCACAAATGATATTGTAAGCTCTTCCAGAGAAGAGCGCAACAACATTCATACAGCAGTGGAAAGTCATGAATAGAATCAATGCAATGCCCGTTAAAGACATCACAACCTTTCTACCAATAGATGAATTGATTAACCACATAAATGATTGATTTTTAATTATTTAATATTTGATAATGTACAATCGACACCGCATAACAGAACAAATCATGCCCTCAAAGAACACGCTCACTACCTCATATTAGGTAGTATTACCCCATATTTTTAGTGAGTTACCCTTTAAAATGCAGTGCAAAAATACTATATTTTGATGATAAATCAAAGCTAATCCATAAAAAAACCAATTTTATTTCTTACTTTTGCGAAAAATAAAAAGACTCTCAATGTATTTTAATTATGACGTAATTGTTATCGGAGGTGGCCATGCTGGCTGTGAAGCCGCTGTGGCATCAGCTCGCATGGGGGCTAAAACCTGCTTGATAACAATGGATATGAACAAGGTAGGTCAAATGAGTTGTAATCCTGCTGTGGGTGGAATTGCAAAGGGACAAATCGTTAGAGAAATCGATGCTTTGGGTGGACAGATGGGCAGAGTAACTGATAAAACCGCCATACAATTCCGCATGTTGAACATCGGAAAGGGTCCCGCGGTGTGGAGTCCACGGGCACAATGCGACCGAGGTAAGTTCATTTGGGAGTGGAGAACAACGCTCGACAACACTGACAATCTTGACATTTGGCAAGACGAAGTCAATGAACTCATCGTTCAAAATCACGAGGCAATTGGAGTTAAAACGATATGGGACGTGGAGTTTTATGCCAAGAGTATTGTCGTCACCGCAGGCACTTTTCTTAATGGATTGATGCACATCGGCCACAAAATGATAGAAGGTGGCCGTTGCGCCGAACCCGCTGTGCACCACTTTACGGAAAGTATCACCCGATGGGGCATTACATCTTCGCGCATGAAAACAGGCACTCCAGTGAGAATTGACAAGCGAAGTGTCGACTTCAATGCTATGGAAGAGCAACAAGGTGACCATGATTTTCATCAGTTTAGTTACTTAAACGAGCACCGAACCTTACGCCAATTGCCGTGTTGGACAACGTATACCAATGCTGCCGTTCATGAGGAATTGCAAAAAGGATTGGCTGATTCTCCTTTATTTAATGGACAGATTCAGAGCACAGGACCACGCTATTGTCCGTCGATTGAGACTAAACTTATCACCTTCCCCGACAAACATCAGCACCCACTCTTCCTCGAACCAGAAGGAGAAAACACAAACGAGATGTACTTAAACGGGTTTTCTTCAAGCATGCCGATGGATGTTCAGCTGGCCGCTTTGCATAAGATTCCGGCCTTAAGAGAGGCAAAAATATACCGACCAGGTTATGCAATAGAATATGATTACTTTGATCCTACACAACTAAAACACTCGTTGGAATCGAAGATTCTTAGTGGTTTATTCTTTGCCGGACAAGTAAACGGAACGACAGGTTACGAGGAAGCAGGAGGTCAAGGCATAGTAGCGGGCATCAATGCTGCCTTGAAATGCAGCGGAAGTGAACCCTTTGTGATGCAAAGAGACCAAAGCTATATCGGCGTACTCATCGATGATTTGACCACAAAAGGCGTTGATGAACCCTACCGAATGTTTACTTCTCGTGCGGAATATCGCATCTTATTACGCCAAGATGACGCTGATGCGCGCCTCACAGAAAAGGCATACGAGTTAGGCATTGCAACCAGAGAGCGTTACGATTGGTGGCTACAGAAGAAAGAAGCTGTCCAGCGTTTGATTGATTTTTGCAAGGATTTTCCGATTAAAGCGCAAGAAATCAATTCAAAACTTGAGGCCTTAGGCACCACTCCCCTACGCGCTGGATGTAAACTTTCCGATTTAATCGCGCGACCACATCTAACACTTCAAAATCTTTCTGAAATCATTCCTGCACTCAAAGAGGCTATAAACTTGTCCGAAAACAGGAAAGAAGAAATTGCCGAAGCAGCCGAAATACAACTCAAATATCAAGGATATATCGAACGAGAAAAGTTGATTGCCGACAAGATGCACCGCTTAGAGAATATCAAAATCAAAGGAAGATTCAAGTATAGTGAGCTTCATGAGATTTCAACGGAAGGCCGTCAAAAACTCGAAAAGATTAATCCCGAGACCTTAGCACAGGCAAGTAGAATACCAGGAGTATCTCCGAGTGACATCAACGTATTGCTTGTTTTACTCGGAAGATAAACCTTTCGCGAGCAAGAAGGAAGCGATTCGTAAAGTAAACCAATGTTTCACGTGAAACAACAGCATACATATCTTATTGGTTTTTAGCCGATTAGGTGTTAAACAAAAACGTGAAACAGAAAACAAAATGAATGGAATCATCGAATGATTTGCGTCATTTCGTCTTGCAATATGAGTCAAATTATGCAGTAAAATCATACAAACGAAAACAAATAAAAACATAACATACAACATGAACAAAAAAGTATTATTAGACAATCTGCGTTGCATCCCCGACTGGCCCATTCAAGGTGTGAACTTCAGAGACGTAACTACCCTATTCAAAAGCGCCGAAGCACTCAAAGAAATCACTGAAGAAATGTGCGATATCTACGCAGATAAGGGAATAACTAAAATCGTAGGAATCGAAAGCCGAGGCTTTGTGATGTCGTCAGCTGTTGCTGTTCGTTTGGGCGCCGGCGTTGTTTTATGCCGCAAACCCGGTAAACTCCCTTGCGAAACCGTACAGGAAAGTTACGCAAAAGAATATGGTATAGACACCATAGAGATTCATAAGGATGCCATAAACGAAAATGATGTCGTGCTGCTTCACGACGATTTACTCGCTACAGGAGGTACAATGAAGGCAGCTTGTAACTTAGTAAAGAAATTCAAACCAAAGAAAATATATTGTAATTTCATTATAGAATTGAACTCAGAGTTCCCTAACAGCCGTGCGCTTTTCGACAAAGATATAGAGATTTCCTCTTTACTTCAATTCTAAAATCAATGGAGAAGATTTATGTTTCACGTGAAACAAAAATCTTCTCTTTTACTTTATATAAAGGGAGTTCACGCCTATGACACACGAAGAAAACGAGAAGCGTCTGGCCTATCTTAAGAACATAGTTCTCAACATGCCTGAGAAGCCAGGCAGTTATCAGTTCTATGATGAAAACCATACTATCATTTATGTGGGTAAGGCCAAGCGACTCAAGCAACGTGTTTCTTCATATTTCCACAAAGAAGTAGACAGATTCAAGACTAAAGTATTGGTATCTAAGATAAGAGATATCAGTTATACAGTAGTTAAAACGGAGGAAGATGCGCTGTTATTAGAGAATAGTCTCATCAAGAAATATAATCCCCGATACAATGTTTTGTTGAAAGACGGGAAGACTTATCCAAGTATTTGCATCACCAACGAATATTTTCCACGCATCTTTAAGACGCGAACCATCAACAAACACTACGGCACTTTCTATGGTCCCTACCCTCATGTGGGCAGCATGAACGCTATCCTCGACATCATCAAACGTCTTTACAAGCCTCGCACTTGCCGTCTATCTCTGACAAAAGAAGGTATCGCCCAGGGAAAGTTTAAGCCTTGCTTGGAGTACCATATCCATAATTGTGGTGGCCCATGTATTAATAAACAGAGCTATGAAGAGTATCAAGAGAACATGAATCAAGCGCGAGAGATTCTGAAAGGCAACACGCGTGAGGTCTCAAAGCGACTTTATCGATTGATGATGAAGAATGCAGAGTTGCTGAAATTTGAGGTTGCCGAAGATCTCAAAAACAAGATTTCATTGCTCAACGACTTTGTAAGTAAGAGCGAAGTTGTTAGCTATACTATCGACGATGTGGATGTATTTACCATCATAGATGACGATAACAACCGCAACGCTTACATTAATTATATACACGTGCGCAAGGGAACCATCAATCAAAGTTTTACGTTTGAGTATAAGCGTAAACTTGATGAGCGTGACGAAGAGCTGCTTATCACGGCCATCCCTGACATTCGTGAGCGCTTCAAGAGCCATGCAAAAGAGATTATTGTGCCTTTTGAGATGGAGTGGAAGATGAAGGAAGCCACGTTCGTTATACCGCAACGAGGGGATAAAAAGCATCTTCTTGAGCTGTCAGAAATGAATGGAAAGCAGTATAAATTCGACCGTTTGAAGCAAGCAGAGAAGCTAAATCCTGAGCAGAAACAAACGCGATTGATGAAAGAATTGCAAGAGAAATTAAGACTTCCTAAGTTACCTTATCAGATAGAATGCTTCGATAACAGCAACATTTCGGGTACCGATGCCGTGGCAGGATGTATCGTTTACAAGGGCATGAAACCCTCACGGAAAGACTATCGCAAGTATAACATCAAGACAGTTGAGGGACCTGACGACTACGCCTCTATGCAAGAGGTGGTTCGTCGACGTTATTCGCGCATGAAAGAAGAGCATCTTCCCCTGCCCGATCTCATCATTACAGATGGTGGAAAAGGGCAAATGGACGTCGTAAAAGAGGTGGTTGTCGACGAACTTCAACTTGATATACCGATTGCCGGCCTTGCAAAAGACGACCGACATCGCACTAACGAGCTGCTCTATGGCTTTCCCCCACAGACCGTTGGCCTTGATATAAAGAGTGAACTCTTTAAGGTGTTGACACAAATACAGGATGAAGTTCACCGCTTTGCTATCACTTTCCATCGCGACAAGCGTTCAAAGCACGCCCTACATAGCGAACTTGACGACATCAAAGGACTCGGACCGAAGGGTAAAGAGGCTTTACTGAAGCGCTTAAAGACTGTAAAAGGCATCAAAGATGCTGATTATCAGGAGATTGTTAGCATTCTTGGACAAGCAAAAGGGACTTTAGTTTATAAACATTTTCACCCAGATTCGACCACAACAGAATAATTTTTAGTATATTTGCCCTATGAGAATTATCATTCAACGCTGTGCAAACGCTTCAGTAACGATTAATGATTGCGTGAAAGCCGCTATCAATAAGGGTTATCTTATCCTATTAGGCATCGAAGAAAGTGATACAAAAGACGACGCCAACTGGCTGATACACAAGGTAATAAACCTTAGAATCTTTGATGATGAACAAGGAGTTATGAACAAATCTATCATGGAAATAGGAGGTGAAATCCTTGTTATCTCACAGTTTACGCTCTTTGCAAGCTATAAGAAAGGCAATAGACCATCGTGGCTTCGGGCTGCAAAACATGAGATATCTGTACCACTCTACGAGTATTTTTGCAACGAACTATCAAATAAACTCGGTCGACCAGTAGGCACAGGTGAGTTTGGTGCCGACATGAAAGTGGCGCTTGTAAACGATGGTCCGGTAACAATTTGTATGGATAGTAAGGCAAAAGAGTAAGGCCTCTCCCATAAACCACTTCATCAAAAGCCCCACCCCTATCCATGGAAAGATTTAGAGCATAAAGCGCTTTCATTCAAACAATTAGATAATATACAACAATGACCCTTCAAGAAGCACAGCAATCCGTAGACGAATGGATTAAAACTTATGGCGTTCGCTACTTTAACGAACTCACGAATATGGCCTGTCTCACCGAAGAAGTGGGTGAATTGGCACGCGTCATTGCCCGCAAATACGACGAGCAGAGTTTCAAACCAGGTGATAAAGCCAATCTTGGCGAGGAGATGGCCGATGTACTTTGGGTGCTCCTTTGCCTTGCCAATCAAACCGGAGTGGACCTCACGACCGAGTTACAAAAGAGTTTTGACAAGAAAACTCGCCGTGATCACGACCGCCATTTGAATAATAACAAACTGAAATAAGTAGCTTTTCTTGCGCTGAAAGCACTTGAGAAGCGAAAACAGCTGAATCATTATAAACTGAAAATAAATCCTTAACAAAGCAACATTATGGCATATACAAAGACCATTTTGCCTGAAAACGGAGGCAAAAACATGAAGAATGACGACAAGAGTAAATATGAAGAAGCTCTTGAACAGTATGACACTACCCTCAACGATGCCGATGTTCAGGCCGCTATAAAGCAGATTATCGAAGAGAAAGTGCCTCAAAATGACACACGAGACATCAAGAAATTCCTCTTCGGAAGCATCGAACTCACCACCCTTAGCACCACCGACACCGAGGAAAAGGTGCTGCGTATGGTGGAGAAAGTTAATCAATTCGACCGCGAATACCCTGATATCCCCCACGTAGCTGCCGTTTGTGTCTATCCCGTCTTTACCGAACTCGTGGCCAATAGCCTTGAAGTTGACGGCGTACAGATTACTAATGTCTGTGGCAATTTCCCCTCTTCACAGGCTCGAATGGAAGTAAAAGTGGCTGAAACTCAGCTTGCTGTGGCCGACGGCGCTACCGAAATAGACATCGTTATGCCTGTAGGCAAGTTCTTAAGTGACGATTATGAGGGCATGTGCGACGATATTTCAGAGATGAAACAGGCTTGCGGAAACGTGCCAATGAAGGTGATTTTGGAGACTGGCGACCTGCAATCATGCAGTAATATCAAGAAAGCTGCCCTGCTTTCTATGTATGCCGGTGCCGACTATATCAAGACTTCTACGGGCAAAGAAAAGGTAAGTGCCACGCCAGAAGCAGCATATGTAATGTGCAAGGCTATCAAAGAATACTATGATAAGACTGGCATACAGATAGGTTTTAAGCCCGCTGGCGGCATTAACTCGGTCATGGATGCCATTATCTACTATACTATCGTTAAAGAGGTCTTAGGCGAAAAATGGCTCACTAATCAGTGGTTCCGCATGGGAACAAGTCGATTGGCTAACCTCTTACTTAGTGAAATCCTCGAAAAAGAGACCAAATTCTTCTAAGACATCGTTCAAAACGCCTCGCTTTCTGTAATGAGAAAGCAAGGCGTTTGCGTTTAATATCGTCATCTAACACCCCACCCTATTCCTCGTTTTCAATTGATGAGAAAGACTATCACCCTCTTTTTATTGCTTTTCACCCTATCGACGATGAGTCTAAATGCCCAGATTGGCGTTGCACTCTACCTTGAAAAAGCCAGTATCTGCAAACAAACCAATGGTAAATTCAGCCTCAACGACTTCCACAAGAAGCCCATTATCGCCGATGCCGACACTATATATAGCACACATTTCGGTTGCTTTGTAGTAAGTAAAGCGGGGCAAAAAGGGCTATACGATGCTGAAGGAAAGTGCCTGCTTCCTATCACATTCAATAACATTTCCTTCGATAACAGCCGCTATTGGCTCGTCAACAAGGACGGGAAACAAGGTCTTTATTCGCACATGGGCAAAGAAATTCTGCCGCCACGCTATGATAGTATAGAAGTAGCCTGCAGCTACTGTACCACTGCAAGCAACTATTTTATCGTGAAAAAAGGCTTATATGGCCTCTGTAATAAAGAGGAAAAATTTATTGTCGACCCACAATACACCGCCATAAAATATAGATATTTGAGGTTTTTTAAGCTGACAAAAGGAGACAGTTGCCATTATCTCTTCAACTATAAAGACATCATTAAAGACATCACATTAGACGATGCTATGCCCATTACAATGCAAAGAAACGAACAAAAACTCTTCTATTTCAATTATAAACAGGGCAAAGCATGGGGACTTCTACGTGAAAATGGACAGCCGATTATCGCTGTTCAGTATGACAAACCATTAGAGAAAGTTGGCTATATCCACTCAGACAGCACCGCTTATTTCATCGCTTGCAAAGACAATCTATTTGGACTGATTGACATAGACAATAACATCGTGCTCCCCTTTCAATACAAAAAAATCGAACATACCTATCTCTATAACACCATAGAACTCACTACCGACGAGGGGAAACAACTCTATAACATGACTAAAAAGCAATTAGCGCTCAACCTTTTCTATGACAAGAGCAGTGTTTCTGACCGCTATCTATATCTCAAAAGAAATGGTCTTGAAACAGCTGTTGACTGCAAGCACATGCAAATCCTCTTCCCTTTTAAATACAATTCCATATTAGGTCTCAACGATAATGAGCACTTTATCGTCACCACAGAGGGCAAAACAGCAGTCGTCAACCGCCAAGATAAGCAGCTGATTCCCTATGGTTACGACGAAATTAAAGTCACAAACAAGCCCAATCTCTTTATCATCAAGAAAGAAAATCAATATGGTATCGTCAACTTAAAGAACGAATTAGTCTATGGAATGACGCCTTACCATATAGAAGCATATAATGATCACATAGAACTCACCAATATTTCAACGTGGGAAACCATTAAGAAATTGGACTATAATCTCAAGGAAATCAAATAAAAACCATTCATTATTAAACCATATCCATATGAAAGAACTTGCATTCCTCGCGCTTTTCATGGCATATTCAACCATGATTGGTCATGCACAAGACATTCAAATCAC
>ERZ772909.670-NODE-670-length-20536-cov-7.042185_pt1 | contig 20536 bp, 17 predicted proteins | sample MGYA00511137_ERZ772909 | MGnify/ENA primary metagenome ERZ772909 (study PRJEB29015, sample SAMEA2738095) | human oral metagenome | biome: human oral; feature: human-associated habitat; material: saliva | place: China | collected 2270 ... | reverse complement strand
TTCCAACTCTAGGTTCTTGGCTCCATCTTTCCAACGAAGGTTTTGCTCTCTTTGCGGGTACTGCGGTCAACGATACTTCCTCTGTAACAGCCACAGCTAGCGCCTGGGATAGTCTGTATCATACCAATACTCTAGAATCTGCAACCATTGTCAAACTGACTCGTACCTTAGCTATTATCCCTATTACTCTCTTCCTCTCCTATTGGCAAAGCCGTCAACAAGGCAACAACCAAGGAGTGAAGCTTAAAAAAATCTTCCCCGTTTTCATTCTCTACTTTATCCTAGCTTCTCTGCTAACTACTCTTCTCACATCTTTCGGTGTCAGCAATAGCTTCTTTTCACCTCTCAAACAACTCTCTATATTCCTCATCATCATGGCTATGAGTGCTATTGGTCTCAAAACCAACCTCATTGCTATGATCAAATCCAGTGGAAAATCCATTCTTCTTGGAGCCCTTTGCTGGATTGCTATCATCCTGACTAGTCTTGGCATGCAATTACTCATCGGTATTTACTAAGAAAAAAGGGAGCCTAAAGGCTACCTCAGAACGTAGACAAATCAGATGGATTTTGGACTGTCGTTGCTTTCTCAAGAGCAGCTGAAGGAAAAAGGGCTACTGAAATAACCCCATAACCATTGAGAAGCCACATGTTTGCCGAGAAGCCACTTCTTTCGTGGCTTTTCGAAACACATGTGGCTTCTCGGCGCATAGGTATCGGCGCGTAGGTATCGGCGCATGGTGACTTCCGTAAAATGGTTGTATGGCTAAGAAAACTAAAGGTAAGAAGAGCGGCGCAGCAACCGCCGCCGTAGCACTGCTGACCGAGACGAACACCCCCTTCCAGATGCGCGAATACGAGCACGTTGAGGGCGTCACTTCCTTCGGTGAAGAGGCCGCGAAGAACCTCGGCGCCTCCGAGGAGCAGGTGTTCAAGACCCTGCTGATTGTGCACGAGAAGGATTTCGCGGTCGCAATCGTGCCCGTGTCTGGCAAGCTGAACATTAAGGCCGCCGCCGCTGCTCTGGGGTGGAAGAGCGCCTCCATGTGTGACCCAAAGGTCGCTGAGCGCCGCACCGGCTACGTGGTGGGCGGTATTTCTCCGCTGGGTCAGAAGACCCCCTCCCCCACCCTGCTGGATGAATCTGCGCAGCTTTTTGACACGATCATGGTCTCTGGCGGTAAGCGCGGCCTGGATGTTGAGCTCGCCCCGGACGACCTGCTGAAGCTCACCAACGGCAAGTACGCTGATATCCGCGCGTAGCGGGAATAACCCGCCCGGCCGCGGCGTTATATCAGCTGTAAGAGCCTGGGCAAGAGAGCAAAGTGAAGGAGTCATGATGGGCAACTCGCTACCCGGCGTGGGTGCTATCGCCAAGAACTGGCGTGAAGTCCTCAAGCCTGAAGAGTACGCTGTTCTGCGTGAGGGCGGCACCGAGCGCGCGTTCACGGGCGAGTATTGGAACACCCACACGGAGGGTGTGTATTCTTGCCGTGCCTGCGGTACGGAGCTGTTCCGTTCCGATCAGAAGTTCGATTCGCATTGTGGTTGGCCGTCATTTTTCGCACCGCTGGCTGAGGACCGTGTGCGTTACCTGGAGGATACGACGTTCGGTATGCGCCGTGTGGAGGTGCGTTGCGCGGCCTGCGATTCGCACCTGGGTCACGTGTTTGAGGGTGAGGGCTACCCGACTCCCACGGATTTGCGGTATTGCATTAATTCGGTGTGTCTGACGCTGACCCCCGCTGGTGAAGTTCCGGCCGGTGAATCACAGCCTGGCGATACTCCGGTTGACGAGGCGGAATCCACCGAATAGACCCCGGCGATAAGCCTGGCGATGCCCCCAGCGGGCACGCCGGTGAACCCCTTATTGTGAGTCTCTCTAAATTCGAGGCTTTACGCTCGGGCGGGTAGAATGGCGTAGTGCCTTCGCGGGCACGCCACCCCGCCCGGGCTCGTGTTTGCTCGGGCGTACGCCTACCCGGGCATTTGGCGCATCGTATGGGCGCGTCGAACCAGACAGAGGAAAAGGATTGAGTGCATGAGTACCGCAGCTGAACAGAATGCCGCAGGCACCCCTCAGCTGACCCTTCACGGTATCGAAGTTCCGGACGTTGTTCCTCTGGAGGCCCCTTCCTCACCGATTCCGACTCTTATCACCACTGAGAGCGGTCTGCGTCGTGCCGCTGAGCAGTTGGCGGCGGCGTCCGGCCCGGTAGCTGTTGATACTGAGCGTGCTCAGGGCATCCGCTACGGTTCGCGTGCCTTTTTGGTGCAGCTTAAGCGTGAAGATCAGCTGTACCTGATTGACCCTGAGGCGTTCAAGGATTTGCGCATTATTAACGATGCTTTGGCGGATGCTGAGTGGGTTATTCACGCCGCGATTCAGGACTTCCCGAGCCTGGACATGCTCGGTATGCGCCCGAACCGCCTGTTTGATACGGAGCTTGGTGCGCGTCTTGCCGGTCTGGAACGTGTGAACCTGGGTGCGACCGTTGAGGAGCTGCTCGGCTATAAGCTGGCGAAGAAGCACTCGAAGGAAGACTGGTCGCGCCGCCCCCTGCCGGAGTCCTGGCTGAACTATGCGCTACTGGACGTTGACGTGCTCATTGATTTGCGTGACGCGTTGGAGGATTTGCTCCGCCAGCAGGGTAAGCTGCAGTACGCCCTGGAGGAGTTCGAGTACCTGTGCAAGACCCCGGTGAAGGATCCGACGGATCAGCCGGAGCGTTGGCGTAAGACGAAAGGCCGCACGATGCTGCGTTCGGTCAAGCAGCTGACGGCGCTGCGTAACCTGTGGCATGAGCGTGACTCGCTGGCACGTAAAAAGGACGTTGACGCGAAGCGTCTGCTACCCGATTCTGCGATTGTGGAGGCGGCACGCACTATGCCGCGCAACGTGCCCGCCATCATGTCGATTCCCGGTTTTCAGACGCGCGGTCTGCGTCGTGAGGGCCCGCGCTGGGTGCGTGCTATTGCCGCGGCGGCACGCGGTGAGAACGCCGTACCGTTCACTTTGCCGTCGACTGCCCCGCCGCCGTTGAAGGCGTGGGAGTCTAAGCGCCCCGAAAACTTGGCGCTGTTCACCGAAGTTCGTCAGGCAATTGATGAGCTCTCTGAGAAGCTGACCATTCCGGCGCAGAACCTGATCACGACCGATTATGTTCGCCGCCTCTGCTGGGAGCCGCCGGCTCGTTTTGACGAGCAGACCCTGCGGGATGCGCTCGCCGAGTACGGTGCACGTTCGTGGCAGACGGGTCTGGTTGCCCCCGTGATTGCGCCGATTTTTGCCCGCCACCTGGGGTAGATTTCTCTAACGCTGAATAGATGTGTGTGCCGGTTGGGTGTGTTGCTGATGCGACCACCCGACCGGCATTTTGTGTGCCTCGGGTTTTTGCCGCGGGAGTTCGCCGCGGGATTGCACCTCAGGAGTTTGCATTGGGTGCAAATGCGAACAAAGCTTAGCCTGCTCTCATTCGATTTTTATCCCAAACCGGCATAGGGTGGAGAGAGTACACGAAAGGAACCACCATGCCCGCACCCAACGGATGCTGCCGCTCTCAGAAGGCATGCGCCTCCCCTGCTACCGAATCCAATGCCGTCGACACCGCAGTCGATACCGCAGAGATTGAATCTTCTGCTCGCGTCTTTTCCCGCCGCGCAACCCTTATCACCGGTGCCGTCGCATCCGGTGCGCTGCTCGCATCCTGCGCTGAAGGTGACTCCGCCGTCACCGCGCCCGAAGGCACCGTTGAGGTAGGTTCTGCCTCCGCAGTGGGCGTGGGCAAGGCGGCACGTCTGACCCACGGTTCCACGACCGTTATCGTCTCCCAGCCCTCTTCGGGCGAATACAAGGCGTTCAGCACCGTCTGCACCCACCAGGGCTGCCAGGTGCAGGTGCAGGATTCCAACCGTATCGTGTGCCCCTGCCACGGCTCCGAGTACGCCGTAGCTGACGGCTCGGTCGTGCACGGCCCCGCTGAGGAGGCACTGACCAGCTACCCGGTACAGGTGAAGGGCGGCAAGATTTTCGTCACCCACACCAATAAGGACTCCTAAAACCTGTAGAAGACGTACGGCAAAGCCCCGCCCATCACAATGGGCGGGGCTTCTGTCTGTCTATACTGTGCTTGTCATTGAGCGCCTGCTATTGCGGCGCGCTACTGAGAGAAGCTCAGGCGGCACATTTCAGGTACTACCGCTTAGCGGGTGTGGCGCGGCTTCTGGCCCTCTTCACGAGCGAACGGCACCTTATCACCAGCCAGCTGCGCACGCAAATCCGCGATAATGGTTTCCGCGGTCAGGCCGACCTCCTCAAGAATCTGCTCGCGGGAAGCGTGCGGAATGAACTCGGCAGGAAGACCCAGCTCGCTCAGCGCGGTATCCACGCCAGCTGCACGCATTTCCTGGCGGATGCGCGAACCCACACCGCCGGAACGCACGCCGTCCTCAATGGTCACCACAATGCGGTGATCACGAGCCAGCTCAATAACCGAAGACGGCACCGGCATGACCCAACGCGGGTCAACCACGGTGGACTGGATGCCCTCGGCGGCAAGCACCTTCGAGGCTTCCAGAGCCACGCGAGCCATAGCGCCCACGGCAACGAACAATACGTCACGCTGACCGGTCTCCGGGTGGGGCTCACCGGTGCGTGCCAGCACGTCCACGCCATCGCTGCGGCGCTCCAGGGCGGGAATGTCCTCGCCCACGGAGCCCTTCGGGTAGCGAATCACGGTCGGTGCGTCGTTAATAGCTACAGCCTCGCGCAGCTCTTCGCGCAGGGTCGCGCCATCACGCGGAGCCGCCAGGTGCAGACCCGGAATGAACTGCAGCATCGCCAAATCCCACATACCGTGGTGGCTTGCGCCGTCCGGGCCGGTAATGCCGGAGCGGTCCAGCACCACGGTCACGCCCGCCTTGTGCAGGGCAACGTCCATGAGCAGCTGGTCAAAGCCGCGGTTCAGGAAGGTAGCGTAGAGGGCAACCACCGGGTGCATGCCGCCGTACGCCAGGCCAGCACTCATCGCCACAGCGTGCTGCTCAGCGATACCCACGTCAATAACGCGCTCGGGGTGGCGCTTCTGGAATTCTCGCAGACCCACGGGAATGAGCATCGCGCCGGTAATACCGACGACGTTCTCCTGCTCATCCGCAATATCCGCGATTTCGCGACCAAAGACACCGGTCCACGACTCGGAGGTGCTGGTTGAAACATCCTCACCGGTCAGCGGGTCAATCTGGCCCACCGCGTGGAACTGGTCATCCTCATTCGCGCGGGCGGGCGCGTAGCCGTGACCCTTCTCGGTAATGGCGTGCACAATCACCGGGCCGGCGTAGTTCTTCGCCGCGGTCAGTGCGTTCTCCACAGCCTGCTGGTCGTGGCCGTCAATGGGGCCCACGTACTTCATGCCCAGGTCTTCAAAAATGCCCTTGGGTACGACGACGTCCTTAATGCCCGCCTTCATGCCGTGCAGGCCGCGGTACACCATCTGACCGACGGGGCCGCCACGCTGCAGACCGATACGCACCGCATCCAGGGCGTGGTCGTAGCGGTGATCGAGGCGCACACGATCCACCTGCTGCTGCACACCGTGCTTGAGCTCAGAGAGCTGGTTCGCAAAACCGCCAATGGTCGGCGCGTAGGAGCGGCCGTTATCGTTGACCACAATCACGACCTTGCGGGTGCGGTCGGCAGCAATATTGTTCACTGCCTCCCACGCCATGCCGCCGGTCAGCGCACCATCACCAATGAGAACCACGGTGTAGCGGTCATCTTCACCGTTGAGCTTGTGCGCGCGAGAAATACCGTCAGCCCACGAAATCGAGCTGGAGGCGTGCGAAGAAGCAATAATGTCGTGCTCAGACTCGCCACGATCCGGGTAACCCGACAGGCCACCCTTCTGACGCAGAGTCTTAAAGGCGTGACGACCAGTCACCAACTTATGCACATAGGACTGGTGGCCGGTGTCGAAAAGAATGTTGTCCTTGGGAGATTCGAAGACACGGTGGATGCCGAGGGTCAGCTCCACAACGCCCAGGTTCGGGCCCAAGTGACCGCCGGTCGCCGACACATTCGTCACGATGAACTGGCGGATCTCCTTAGAGAGCTCCTCCAGCTGCTCGTAGCTGAGGTTCTGCAGGTCCGCCGGAGACTGAATACCCGGGAGCAACTTGGCAGTGGCACCATCGCCAATGCTGTAGTCTGCGGTGGGTGCGCCACCGGCGGCGCTATTCGGGGTCTCCTCCTGCGGCAATGCGTTTTCAGCGGGCATACACCCACACTCCTCAAGGTTGGGGCACGGCTCATTCCGTGCGTTGGTTCTTCAATGATTCTACCGTTTACGGTGCCAAAAAGCAGATTTATACGCCCGCAGAGCAAGACGCACCGGGTTGAGCGAAAACAGCCTGAAATAACCCCTAGTGGGCAGGCTGGTGAACAGCCCAACCCGCCCAACACTGCGATTATTTGCTTCTTTGTTACGGCAACTAGCTGCGCGCTACGTGGTGCGGCGGCGGCGCGGACGAGGCTTCGCCGGGGCACGTTCAAAAAGCGCCACCGACTCCACATGATGCGTATTCGGGTACATATCAAACGCCCGAAGCTGCACCATGTCCCAACCCAGATCACGCAAAATACCGGTGTCACGACCCAGGGATGCCGGGTCGCACGCCACGTACAGAATACGCTTGGGGTCCAGCGCATCCAGGCGTTCCAGGGTGGTTCGGTTCGCACCCTCACGGGACGGGTCGAGGACCACCGCATCAATGGCGGGGATTTCACCAAATTCAAGGGCGGTCTTCAGATCCACCAGGTGGCGTGCCACGTCGCCGCGAATCACCTCAATGCGGGTGTCCGCCGAGTTATCGGTGCGGGAACAACCATCCGGCGCGAAGTTCGAGCGCGCATCCTTATGGGTCACCGGGGAACCCTCAATGCTGACGACGGTACCCGTCGCGCCCACAGCGTCCGCGAGCGCGGCGGTGAACAGGCCCGCACCGGCATACAGGTCGAGGGTGCATTCGCCTTCCTGCGGGCGGAGCATGGTGAGCATGGTTCCGACCATGGTGGAGGGGGCGGCACGGTGAATCTGCCAGAAACCGCCTGCGGATACCTGGTAGCTGAATCGGCGGGATCCGAAGGTGACTTCTTCGGTGACGGAGCGCAGGCCCGCGCCGAGTAGCTGGTCGCCTTCGGGTACTCGGCGGTAGGGGCTGTGGGCGGAGCCGGGGCGGCCGCGCTTGGGCTTGCCGTTGGAGGTGGACTGCGGGGTGAAGAAGAGGGAGATCTTGCGCTTGGCGAGCAGTCCCCAAGCGTCGGATGCCTGCTGTTCGATGTCCTTGGCGACTTCTTCGATGGAGAAGCGCGGGTCAACGATGAACTGCAACAGGATCCTGCCGCGGGAGGAGACGGTTGCCTCGACCTCGCGTACGCCGCGCAGGTTCAGCCGCTCAAGCTCCAGGTTGCGCAGTTCGGATGCGGCGAGGGGAAAGTCGATGACCGGTACGGGCTGGGAGGCGCGGTAGGGGTGCATGCCGATGCGCCAGGTGACGGCGGGGCTCTCCTTGCCGCTGTTCTTCTGGTTGCCGGGCTCGTCGCTGGGTTCGTTGCCGGGCTGGGTGCGGACCTTGGTCACGTTGTAGCGCACGCGGGTACGCCAGGACAGGCCCTCGTTGTTATCGCGCAGGGGTAGCTCTTCAACGATGAGGTTGGTCAGCAGGGGCGATTCGAGGGGCAGGCCACCCAGTCGGTTGATTTGGGTGCGGACGATATCGGTCTTGTAGCGTCGCTGCTCGGCCAGGCTGATGTGGCCGTATTCCATGCCGCCGAGCAGTTCGGGTACGCCGGTTGCTTCGGCGCGTTCCTCTTCGGTGGCGAGCGCATCCGCCTGGATCCAAGGGTGGGGGCGGCGCGCCAGGGAGGGTACGGGTACGGAGATGACGTCTGCGAAGTAGAAGCGGCGCTTGGGGCCGATTGCGGTGATGCGCACTTCTGCCTGCTCGCCGACGATGCCGTGACGCACGAAGATGACGCCCTGTTCGGTGCGCGCTACGAAGGCGCCGCCGTGCGCAGGTGCCTCACAGGTGACGGTGAGGGTCTGCCCGACGCTGTATCCGTCTACGTTGTTGGAGGCGGCAGGCGTGGTAGCAGTGTGGGTCACAGCATTGTCTCCTAAAGAATCACTTAATGTGAACTATTTTACACCGGATTGTACCTTTACTCCGGTTCCGACGCCCCGCAAGGGGCGCCTCATCAGTCGCAAAAGGCAAAGTCCAGGCGCTATGCGGGGTGCTCAAGCAAAGTTGCAGGGCAATTGACCGGGCTGGGCGCCGAGCAATTATTTCTGGGCGCTAGGCAATTTTTTCTGGGTACCGAGCAATTATTTCTAGGTACCAGGCGATTATTACGGCTGGCGTTTCTTCTCGCGCGCCACAGCGTCCGCCTCGTGCAGGCGGCCGCGGTACACCGCGTGGCGGTTGCTCTGAATCAGTTCACGTCCGCCACCGGCGGAACGAGTAATCTTCGGGGCGACAGCTGCCGTTTGGTCCTCTGCTTCTACCGTTGATTCTTCGCTGTGTAAACGCTGATCAAAAATCTCATCATACACCTCATCCTCGTGCATCGCCCAGGGCACGGTTGCCGTCATGACGCCCGGCTCGTGCAGAAGCGCCCGCTTGAGGCGGCGCACCGTGCGGCGGTGCAGAAGACGCTGCCACCAGTGCTCCACCACGAATTCCGGCAGGTACACCACCAAAATATCGCGCGGCGACTTCTTGCGGCGGCGGCGAATATACGAGACGACCGCATCCACGGTGTTACGGTACGGCGAGTCAATGACGGACAGCGGCACCGGAATACCGAGGGCGTACCAGCGCTTCTTCACGATCTCCAGGGCGGCGCGGTCGTTGTTGACCGTCAGCGCCTCAATGGTGGAGGGGCGGCCGGCACGCGCATAGGAGAGGGCACGAACCGCCGGGCGGCGCACACGCTCCACGTACACGATGGCGTGCACACGCGAAGGCAGTGCAGCAACATCCGCAACGGATTCGGCGTTCAGGGGGATGTCCAGGGCGGCATCCACCGCATCGTAGTGGCGGCGAGTCACAACCATACCTCCAACCATCAGGGCAATCATTCCAAGGGAGAGCCACGCACCGGCGGCGAACTTCGTCACCACAACGATGACCAGCACCGCGGCGGTCACGACCACACCCACCGCAGAGACAGCGATATCACGAATCAGGGCGCGGCGCGGCATCTGCGCGAGGGTAATACGCAGCAGACGCATGCGGTAGCGCACCACCGCCAGCTGCACCAGCACCATGGACAGGCACATGCCCACAATGTACAGCTGAATGAGCGAGTACACATCCGAACCGAAAACGGTGGTGAGGAAAATTGAGAATGCCGACAGCGCCAGCACACCGTTCGCGTACAGGCCGCGCGATTCCACGCTGCGGAAGAACACCGGCAGGTACTGGTAATCAGCCAGCGACGAGGCAATCACCGGGAAGCCCGTAAACGCAGTCAGCGAGGCAATAATCAGCACGCCCACCGTCGCAAACACCAGCAGCTGCGCGAAGAACGGAACACCCTGATAAATCGCCAAAGCCACCTGGTACAGCGCCGGCTTCTGGTGGAAGTACTCCCCCGGCGCGTGCCCGTCAATGAACAAGAAACGAGTCGTATCGTGCACCATGTGCACGCGGGTTGCCGCCGTAAAACCGAGCAGGCTCACCAGCAGGACCGAGGTGATCAGGCCCATCATCATCATGGTGACCGCCGCATTATATTTCTTCGGGCGGCGGAAATACTTCACCGAATTAGAGATCGTAGAAACACCCGAGAACGCCACCAACCCGGCGGAGAAAGAACGCGCCAGAAGCAGCACCAGCGCCAAGCCTTCTATGGCATGATCCTGGTATTCGGGGGCAATCACGTAGGTTGCCGATTCAGCCAGCGGCAGAGTACCCGTGGCGGCACGAATCCAACCCACAATGAGGGTGACCCCCAACAACGCCAAGAACACATACAGCGGCCAGTACGCAATCTTTCCCAGTAGCTGCACGCCGCGCAACGCAAACAGCGTCAGGGCAACAATGAGCAGCACTGCAATGAGGGTGCGCCAATCCTGAATCTGCGGGTACAGCGCCACCAAAAACGAGGACGCCGAAGACATCGAAACCGCCACCGTGAGTATGTAGTCCATCAGCGAGGATGCACCCATCACGATCGAGGGCAACGCACCCAGCTTGCGGTGCACCAGCTGAATATCGCCCTCGGAGGCAATCTGGTTAATGTTGTAGCGGTAGGTGCCAATCACCAGCAGACCCACCATCGCCACACCCAAACCAATCCAGGGCGAAAAAGCGAGCGCAGACGCACCCGCGGCGGCAAGGGTCAGAATCATCTGGTCGGCGGCGTAGGCGACCGAGGAAATACCGTCGGCGCCGAAAAGAGGCAGGGCGTAGCGCTTCGGCAGCGCGACTGCCGAAAGATTTCGCGTGCTGACCGGCTGACCGGTCAGGGCGATGCGCATCTTATCCCAACGATTCCTCACGCTGTTAAGGCTATCGGTCGCGGCTTCAAAGCTCAATTTTATTCAGCCGAATAGTGGGCATTGCGAGCGGAATATCACGGAGCCTCGGCGCGGAACCTCACCCGCCCATTACACTGGTAGAGGTAGGCGGTAACGCCTTATCGACACAAAACATCAACACATCGGAGGGTTGTATGCCTCACTTCGTCATTATGGGTGCCGGACGCGTGGGCGTCATGTTGGCGCGCACTCTGGAAGCTTCGGGGCATACGGTCGCCGTCATTGACCAGGACGAACGCGCTTTCCAGCCGTTGCGTAAGGGCTTTGAGGGCCGTCTGGTGACCGGTGTTGGCTTCGATGAGGACACCCTCAAGCGTGCCGGTATTACCGAGGCGTACGCTTTTGCCGCCGTCTCTTCGGGCGATAACTCGAATATTATTGCCGCCCGTGTGGCACGCGAAATGTTCAAGGTGAAGAACGTTGTGGCGCGTGTGTACGACCCGAACCGCGCCGAGTTCTTCCAGCGCATGGGCATTCCCACGGTCGCTTCGGTGCGCTGGTCCACCGACCAGGTGCTACGCCGCCTGCTGCCCGAGCAGGCGCTCAAGGGCGACTTCCGTGAACCCTCGGGCCGCCTCATGCTCACCGAAATTCCGCTCGACGACGGCTGGGCAGGCCACGCCCTGACCAGTATCGAAAGCGCCGCCGGGGTGCGCATCGCCTACATCACCCGCTTCGGCGAGGGCATGCTCCCCCGCCCGGACAGCGCCTACCAGCAGGGCGATAGCGTGCACGTCATGATGCGCACCGACGACGTTGCGGACGTAACCCGCATCCTCTCCCGCCCGCCGCGCGTTGAAGACGAAGAAGCGGAGGCTGAGGGGGACTACGCCCCCGCCTCGGGCCACCGCAAGCATCCGCACCGCAAGCATCCCCACGGCCCGAAGAAAGTTGCCGAGCAGAAGCACAACGACGGCCCCGTCATCGAGCATGAATTCCACCTCGGTGACACTCCCCCGGAGCTGCCCGATCCCCTCGAACTCATCGGCCGCCATCGTGACCACTCGAAAGGTGAGAAGTAAGTGAAGGTCCTCATTGTTGGTGCCGGTTCCGTGGGCGCCTCCATCGCTAAAGAGCTCATGATGAACGGCCACGACGTGACCATCATCGATTCCAAGCCCGAAGCCAAGAAGCGCGCCGATTTGCCCGGCGTGCGCTGGCATATTGGTGACGCCTGCGAACTGTCCGTGCTACGCCAGGTGCACCCGAACAAGGCGGACGTGGTCGTTGCCGCAACCGGTGACGACAAGGCAAACCTGATGACGTCCCTGCTGGCTCGTAGTGAGTTTGGTGTGCCCCGCACCGTGGCGCGTGTGAACAACCCGCGTAATGAGTGGCTTTTTGATGACTCCTGGGGCGTGGACGTTGCCGTGTCCACCCCGCGCCTGATGACCGCCCTCGTCGAGGAAGCCGTGGAAGTCGGCGACGTGGTGCGCCTGCTGACCCTGCAGGCTGGCGGCGCGACCCTTGCCGAGTACACGGTGCCGGACGGCCACCCCGTCATTGGTTACCGCGTGGACCACGTGCAGTGGCCCGTCGATACGGTGCTCACCGCCATCCTGCGTGACGGTGCGCCGATCCCGCCCAGCGCGGATGTGGCGATTGAGGGCGGCGACGAGCTGTTCTTCATCACGACCATCGCCGGTGAGGACCAGATTCGCGCGCTGTTTGCATAGCGTTGTTTGAGGAGGCGAACGCCCCGGTCACCCTTCACGGGTACCGGGGCGTTCGCCTACTTTTATAAAGCTTTTGATGAAGTTGTGGGGGCGTGTCTTAGCGGTTCGCAGAACCTTCAGCGTCCGGCGCTTCAGCGCTCAGCACCTCGGGGTCCTCGGTGACCAGCGCCTCCTCGGGAGCCGACACACGCCACGCCAGCCACACGCCCAAAGCGTACAGCGGCAGGCCCATAATCAGGCGGGTCGCGCCCAGCGCCTCCACATTATTCGCGAAGTACAGGGGTACCTGCACGGCAAGGCGCAGCATCATCAGCACGGTAATAATCCAGGTCGCCAGCATGTACTGGCGCAGACGCACCGGGTTCTGGCGCCAGGTCAGCGCCTCACCACGAATCACCGCGAAAATCAGACCCATCAGCGGCCAACGCACCAGCATCGACAGCAGATACGCCAGGATGTACACGCCGTTCGTCCAGAAACCGACCACAAAGTAGTCGCTCGCATTACCTGTACGGTACGCGGCAAAGGCACAGATCGCCACGCCCACCAGACCGGTCAGCGCACTCACCAGCTTAGAGCCCTGCACCAGGCGAATCAGCGTGAACACGCCCGCCGCGACCAACGCCGCAATCAGGGACAGGTTCAGCTCCTTCGTCACGGTGAACAGCACCAGGAACGCCACCGCGGGCAGGGAGGATTCCACCAGGCCGCGCCAGCCGCCGATAGCGTGCAGAATATCCACATCGCCGTTGGCGGTGCGGCGCATATTCGCGCCCATGGAGGCGCTCAGGCTCTGCGCCAGCTGATTCTCCTCCCGCGCCGGGGCATCTGCGGGGCTGGTTGCGGGGTTAGCGTTCGGATCGGGCTGGGTCGAAGACTGCTCAGCGCTCATATTTTCCCTTCTCCACAAAGAATTGCGGCACAATCTCATAGCGCGGGTTATAAATCACCGGCTGATGCGCCCTCACAGACACCACCCCGGAACAGCGCAGCAGCGCACCGGCATGCACGCCGGGCACCATCCGCTGGCCCTGCCACTTGAGCATGACCCTATCCCCCGGGTTGAACGGCGCATAGGGCGGGAAAGACACCTCGTGCGGCTCCTGCACCGCCACGGTCGCCAAAGACGCCGTGTTCAGATGGTGCTGCTTCTCGGGGTCCTCAGACTCCTCCTCGAAATCCTCACCGGGCGGCTCCACAATCGGCATACCAATCAGCGCCAGCGGGCTCGACCACTGCAGCGGCTTCGACTTAGCCACCACCAGCTCGGCACGGTACATCGGCTTATCCTGGGCGGTCGGCAACCACACCTGCTCCACGCGTCCGGCAAGGCGTACGCGAAAGCGCTCGGGGTACCCGGGAGCAAGAATCTGCTCCTCAGGAACCGCGAGCGCACTCGGGTAGTTCGAGAACTCAGGCATTAGCCAATCTCGGTAATCTCAGGGCCGCGGCGAGGCATCGGACGCAGCTTGCTGTGCTCGTTCTCGGTTTCTTCCTCAACGGCGGGCTCTTCCTCAGCCGCAACGACCAGGTCAGCGGGCAGAGTCATGGGCAACAGTTCACGCGGCGGGCGCGGCTCGTCGCCACGGTCCACCACGACGGTGCGGAATACTTCCTCCACGGAGGCGGCTGCCTTGTCGTCACCGAGCACAGCCGCGCCGGAGATGACGCCGCGCAGGAACCAGCGGGGGCCGTCCACACCCACAAAACGGGCGATGCGCTCGCCGGGCTGGCCGTCCGGGGTGACGGCGGGCAGGCGGGTGAGCATCTCGGCGCCGAATACGCCGGCGTAGATTTCGACAACGCCGCCCTGGGAGGCGACGGACTCAGTCAGGTCGTGACGGATGTCGTCCCAGATGCCGGTGGTGCGCGGTGCGGCGAATGCCTGCACCTGCAGGGTTGCGCCGTCACGGGTGATGGTTGCGGCGATTACCGCGCCGGTTGCGTCGTCAGTTTCGAGGCGCAGGTTCATGCCGTCGAGTAGCTTGATGCGCAGCGCACCCAGGTCGACGTAGTCTTCGAGGTCTTCGGCGGTGACTTCTTCAATGTCGTGCGGGCCGTTGACGCGGTCGTACTTGATGACCTCGGGTGCGTCAGCTTCGGCGCCCTCAGCCTCGATTTCCTCAGCTTCAGCGGTTTCTTCGGTCGCCTCGACTGCCTCTTCGGTCTTTGCCTCTTCAACCTCGGCGGCGCGCTTCTTCTTACCAAATCCGAACATGGTATTCCTACTTTCACCGCACGCAGGTGCGGGGTTTTCTTCTCTTCTCTCGTGCGACAATCGCGGTGAGAGCAGACTAGTGGATTCCGCTGGAGCCGAAGCCGCTGGAGCCGCGTTCGGTCTGTTCCAGTTCATCCACCACGGTAAAGGTTGCGTGCTCGTACTTCTGAATGACCAGCTGGGCGATGCGGTCGCCGCGCTGCACGTGGAAGGACTTGGTCTTGTCAGTGTTGAGCAGGGTGACCATCAGCTCGCCGCGGTAGCCGGAATCAACGGTGCCGGGTGCGTTCACGATGGTGATGCCGTTCTTGGTCGCCAGGCCGGAGCGCGGGTGCACCAGACCGACGTAGCCTTCGGGCAGGGCGATTGCCACGCCGGTGGGGACGAGGGCGCGTTCGCCCGGTTCCAGCTCGAAGTCGATGCGGGAGCGCAAGTCGGCGCCGGCGTCGCCGGGCTTTGCGTAGGCGGGTGCGGGCAGCTCGGGGTCGAGCAGCTTAATGTGGACGTTTACGGGGGTCATCATGGTCAATACTCTAACCTTTCGCGGGTGTCTGTGCCATCACCTCGCGCTGTGTTGAGGCTCTACTGCGGGGTGTTTTCGTTACGTGTTCGCGTTGAGCACGTGCCACAGCGTGCCATGGTGCGCCACAGCGTGCCGTGTTGGGGGCGAACGCGGCGCTGTTCTTGCGTGCGCTTTCACATACGCGCTTTCACATGCTCAACGGGGCGGGTGCACTCGGCACTCGCCCCGTCATGAGGTGTATGTCGGGTGGGTGTTAGCCCTTCCCTAAAGTTTTAGCCCTCGCACTCGATGCAGTAGGACAGGCCGCCCTCTTCGCGTGCAATCTGCGAGCGGTGGCGCACCAGGAAGCAGGATGCGCAGGTGAACTCGTCGTCCTGAGCGGGCAGAACAACAACGTTCAGCTCCTCGTTGGAGAGGTCAGCACCGGGCAGCTCGAAGCTTTCTGCTGCGCTGTTCTCGTCTTCGTCCACCGCACCGGACTGCATCTCGGAACGGCGGGCGTTCAGCTCCTCGTAGGACTCTTCGTTCTGCTCTTCGTCCTGCTTGCGAGGTGCATCGTAATCAGTTGCCAAACTTTCACGCTCCGTTGGTTCTGTGGCTGTGTGTTGGGACTAGGCCACGCTGGTTTATTGAGTGCTCTAGGTGCCGCCGGTGTGTAATTAACCCTGACGGCATGCCAGGTATTGTTCACCATTGGCACCCTATTTGTCTAATCCTGGGTAGGCTTTGGACTGTTTAGGCGTCACATTCTATCTTTTTCGGTGCGAAAAGTACATGTTTTTTTGGTGAAAATCCCGCCTCCGCTACTGATTTACCGCGCTTTCACGGTACCCTGGTAGGTAGTTTGCGTTCCGTGCAACACATTCACGAACGCGTCCGGTTCACCTATGGAGGTTCTCATGCTTGAACTGCGTCTGATTGGCGTTCACGATGACGGCGAAAATCTGGTGCTTGAGTCTGCTGACGGCACCCGCTTCTTGCTGCCGATTGACGCGAACCTGCGCACGAGCATCACCAAGGCTCGCCGTATTCAGCCCGCCCGCGGTCTGGGCGCTAAGGGCACCTACGGTCCGCGCGATATTCAGACCCGTTTCCGTCAGGGTGCCTCCGTTGAGGAAATCGCCGAAGAGTCCGGTTGGGAGCCGGAGCGCGTGCGCCGCTACGAGTGGCCGATCGTTGCTGAGCGTGCCCACATTATTCGTGCCGCTCAGAGCGTGAAGATCGGTCGCCGCAGCTCCGCTTCGGGTACCGCACAGATTCCCGTGACCCTGAGCGCCCGCATTGAGGAAGTCTCCGAGCGTTACGGTTTTGAGGACGCAACCCAGGACTGGACCACCCGCCAGCAGGAGAACGGCCAGTGGCGCGTTGAGGTTGATATTGCGCTGAAGGATTCGGTGCGTCAGAACCTGCCCGCTCAGGTCGTCTTCCCCGCACGTTGGGTGTACAACCCGGCGAACCAGGGCCTGTACGCGTCGAATGAGGCGGCGTACTTCCTGATGGGCAATAGTGAGGACGCTGTCGCCGCCGCCGCGAAGAAGGCTCCCGTGGAGGTTCCTCCCACCCGCCTGCCGAAGGCACCCGAGCCCGCACCGGCACCCCTTACTTCCTCTGAGAGCGCTGATGAGCGTAAGCTCAAGGAGCTTCTGGAGCGCGCCCGCTCGGTGCGCCCGGCACAGGTTGAGGAGCCCGAGGTGTTCGTGCACCGCGAGCCTGCCCAGCCCGCTGAGCCTGTAGCACCGGCTGCGCCTGCGCCTGTAGCTCCTGCTGCTCCCGAGCCCTCGGCAGAGACCACCGACCCGCTGGCTGTGGATTCGGAAGCACCCGCTGAATCCGTTCCGGTCGAGTCCTTCACCCTGCCGGCACCCATCGAGGACGCACCCGCAGCTGAGGCTACTGAGGCGCCCGTTGCTGAGGCGCCCGCTACTGAAGCACAGGCTGAGCCCGCCTCCGCCGTGCCTGCATCTGAGGAGAAGCCCAAGCCTTCCTCTTCGAAGAAGCAGCGCGTGAGCGTTCCGGCTTGGGATGACATCATCTTCGGTAGCCGCAAGTAAGCGAGCGCCCTCGCGCCGCCCGATAAAGGGCATCTAGGCGAGAGCATTTAGACAGTGCCATTTAGACAAGACATACGAAAACCGCTGGTTATTCACCCGAATAACCAGCGGTTTTCTATGCCCTCTGATGCTTTAGAAGACTAGTACTTTAGAAAGTCTTGAGCATGCGCAACGGCACCAGACGCTCAGCGTCCGTCAGCGAGCCGTGCTGACCAACCATGTGCAGGGCACGCTCCTGATAGTGGCGCATATCGTACAGCGCCCAGTCGTCGCGAGCACACACCATCAGGTCGCCAATGCGGCCGCGCGCCGCATCCGTAATGACCGGGCCAAAGTAGCCGGCACGCATCAGTTCGCGAGAATCAATCACCCAGGCGCGCTCGCCCCAATACTGCGCCCAACGCTGAGCGGTGGCGGTGCGTGCCGCCTCCGAAGTGTCTTCGAGGTACAGGTGCACGGCACGAGGTTCACCGGCGGTCATTGCGATGTTGCGGGTCAGCTCCTCCACGCCAGAGTAGTCGATACGCTGATGCTCGGGCACGTTCACCATGCCGTGATCGGCGGTCACGAAGAGTGCCGCCCACGCCGGGGCGCGCTCCGCCAGACGCTTTAGCGCCGAGTTCAGCTCCTCAAGCTGCTGTAGCCACTCGTCGCTGCCCACGCCGTAGCGGTGGCCCGCCGCGTCAATCTCGCCCCAGTACAGGTACACGGTGGTCGGGGTGCGGCTGGAGAGCGCCTCCAGAGCGTAGGTGACGCGGGCGTTATAGCCGACGGCATCCACGAAGTCGCCGCCGCGCAACGCCGCCTCCGTCAGGCCGGTACCGCGGTACTTACCCAGCGAAATGGTGAGCACGCGGCGGTTTTCGTGGTGGCGTTCCAGCACGGTCGGCAACGGCTGCCAGGCGTGCGGATCCACCGACTGGTCCCAACCGGACAGGTGGTTCATGACCGAGCCCGCTCCCCCATTACCTGCCGGGTTGCGCACCTCGTAACCGGCGATGCCGTGCGCGCCCGGTGCCGTGCCGGTACCCAGCGAGGTCAGGGAGGCGGCGGTCGTGGTGGGGAACGCGGCGTCCAGCGGGCCCAGGTTCAGGGTCTTACACAGGGCGGGCGCGTAGCCGCCGTAGCTGTTGATGAGCTGCTCGCCCAGACCGTCCACCATGACCACGCAGGCGTGACGGAAAGACGCCGGGTCAACGTCCTGCTCCGCGAGACGACCGGCAAGGTTCAGCGGGTCGGCTACGGAGTTGAACGCCGGGTCGTCGTCCAGGGCGTGCGCGGGGCGCGCCAGGCTTCGCTGAGCCACCAGAGAGGAGGCGGACTCCAGCACATCGGCGATGCTATTGCTGCCGTAGGCGGGCGCGGGGGGCAACGGCGCGCCCAGAACATCGTGCAGAGTGGGCTGTTCGGTGCGGGACGGGGCCGTCATAGGTTCCTCTCGGGTCTCTCTCGGGGTGTTTATCGGCGGTGCTTATCGGTGCTGTTTATCTGTGATGCTTATCGGCGGGTTGCGTACATGCGGGCACGGTGCAGAGCACGCGCAAAATGCTGCGCACGCTGAACCGACTCCGGGCCGTCAGCAGTCGCAGAAACACGCACCGCAATGTCCTCGCGGCGCGCATCGCCGGTGAAGCCGTGGTCGGCATTGCACTGCGGATCCTGGCAACCGGCAGGAGCCAACTCCATGTGCAGCGAACCGGTCCAGGCAATCTGGAAGGAAATCTCAGTCGGGGCGGTGCTACCGGCGCTGTACGCCTGCGGCTGGCTGAAACCGTAGCTGATGGTGACCGCGTTCAGGGCGCTCAGGTGCACCGCCTCCACGCTCACATGCGCCACGGTGCCCTGCGCGTCACCTTCAAGGTGCTGGTCGTCCAGGTGCGCAAAGATGACGTGCTCACCGCAGAGCACCATCACGGTGATGTGGCGGTGAAAATCATCGCGTGAGAAGTGGGTTTCATGCTGTACGAAGTGTGCGTCCGGGTTCATGCCCGCCAGTGCGTCATCCACCACTTCCAGCACGAGGTCGGGGTAGAAACCGGCATGCTTAATGTCTGCGACCAGTTGCTCGCGTTCGGGGGTGGTGGCGTACATCGTATCTCTTTCATGCGGTGCCCTCATGAGGCGACGTCGGTCGGCGCACACGATGAAGGCGGTTAGGTATTACTCCCCTCTACCTTAGAGGGTTCTAGCCGGGCTGTGCTACTTGACCACGCTAATGCATGCGCATATGACGGCGTGCGCTGCCCCGGTACGCTTCGGTTACAGCCCCGCGACCGGCTTGGCGTACCCCACAGGTGACGCTGACCCGCCAGCCCGTCTGGCCCGCTCCCACCCGCTAAAATAGGAGGAGCGAAAACACACCGACACGAGGAGATATATGGCTCGCCGATCCAAATCCGCCGTCAGCGACTACCCGGTGGATGTGGTAGAGAATATCGTCGACATCGACGTATCCGCCGAGATGGAATCCAGCTTCCTGGAGTACTCCTACTCGGTGATTTATTCGCGCGCCCTCCCCGATGCCCGCGACGGCCTCAAGCCCGTACAGCGCCGCATCCTCTACATGATGCAGCAGATGGGTCTGCGCCCCGATAAGGGCCACGTCAAGAGCGCCCGCGTGACCGGCGAGGTCATGGGTAAGCTCCACCCGCACGGTGACGCCGCCATCTACGACGCCATGGTGCGCCTCGCCCAGCCCTTCGCGCTGCGCCTGCCCCTCGTTGACGGTCACGGTAACTTCGGCTCCCTCGATGACGGCCCGGCAGCCGCCCGATACACCGAAGCCCGCATGGCACCCGCCGCGCAGGCGCTCACCGCGGACCTCGAAGAGGACGTGGTTGACTTCGTACCGAACTACGACAACCAGTTCATGCAGCCCTCCGTGCTGCCCGCAGCGTTCCCGAACCTGCTCGTCAACGGCACCACCGGCATCGCGGTCGGCATGGCAACCAACATGGCACCGCACAACCTGCGCGAGGTCATCGCAGGTACCCGCCACCTCATCGCCCACCCCGAGGCGACCCTCAAAGACATCATGAAGTTCATCCCCGGCCCCGACCTGCCCACCGGCGGCACCATCGTGGGTCTGGGAGGCATCCGTGACGCTTACGAAACCGGCCGCGGCACCTTCAAAACCCGCGCAAAGGTCTCCATCGAGCAGGTCAGCCCCCGCAAGCAGGGCATTGTTGTCACCGAACTGCCGTACATGGTCGGCCCCGAAAAGGTCATCGAAAAAATCAAGGACGGCGTCAACTCCAAGAAGCTCACCGGCATCTCCGACGTGGTCGACCTGACCGACCGCACCAACGGTCTGCGCCTCGTCATCGAAATCAAGAACGGCTTCAACCCCGAGGCGGTGCTCGCCGCGCTCTACAAGCACACCCCGCTCGAGGATTCCTTCGGCATCAACAATGTGGCGCTCGTGGACGGTCAGCCGCAGACCCTCGGCCTGCTCGACCTGATGCGCG
>ERZ772909.669-NODE-669-length-20578-cov-4.452809_pt1 | contig 20578 bp, 19 predicted proteins | sample MGYA00511137_ERZ772909 | MGnify/ENA primary metagenome ERZ772909 (study PRJEB29015, sample SAMEA2738095) | human oral metagenome | biome: human oral; feature: human-associated habitat; material: saliva | place: China | collected 2270 ... | reverse complement strand
TAGAAAAAATGTTCTTTTTCTTGTTTATCATTTATGAAGTAAGCTTTTTCTTTTACAACTCCATTCTCATAGTATTCTATAAGTTCTCCTTCAGCTTTTCCATTGATAAATTTTCTCTTTTGTAAAAGCTTTCCACTTGGATAATATAAAAACATATCCCCATCAATTTTATTATTTTTGTAGTTAGCCTTCATTTGTATCATACCTTCAAAAGTTTCTAAAGCTTTCCCTTCTTTTTTACCATCTATATAATTTTTTTCTTCTACAATTTTTCCATTTTCTAAATATTCTAAAGATTTTCCTTGCCTAATTCCATTTTCATAAGTTGTTTCAGAAGAAATTTTTCCACTTTCATAAAATTCTTTAAATTTCCCATGAAGTTCTCCATTCACATTATAAGGCATAGAAATTCTAGTTTTTCCATTAGGATATTTATCAGTTCTTGCTCCTACAATATCTCCAGTTGCAGCTCTAAGAAATGAAGACATGTCGGCAAATTCAAAGCTATTATCTAATTCATCCTTATCCTCTTCACTTAAAGTACTTTTTATGATTTCTTTATCTTTATAAAAAACTGAACCAAGATACTTATTATTTTCTGAATAGAACTTAAATTCACCATCTCTTAAATCATCTTTGTAAGTTCCTTTTACTTTTATTTGACCATTTCTATAATATTCAGTAAACTCTCCATCTATCATATTATTCTTATAATTTTTTACACGAAGTACTTTTCCATTGCTATAATAATCTGTAGTTTTCCCTTCTCTTGAATCGTCAAAATAGTGGACTTCATTTGATAAATTACCATTCTCAAAATAAATCTTTCTTAAGCCTTCTTTTTTTCCTTTATAATAAGGAATTTCTTCATGCTTTTTCCCACTTTCATAGTAAGTTCTAACAATTCCTGTTACAAAATCATCATCCATTAAGTATAATTCTTTTAAATTTCCATTAGAATAGTAAATTCTAGCTATCATTGAAGGTGTATCTAGTACATTTCTTTTCATCATTGACATGATTTTTCCATTTTTATCAAAGCCAAATAGATAGCTATTATCCCCTAATACTTTATCTGCACCAAAGACATTCATAGATAGAGGTTTTAAAGTATTTTTTCTATCTTTTAAAATTTTCTCAGGAGAGTTTTTTAACTCTTCATTAATTTTTTTGTCTATTTCAGCATAATAGTTATAAAGCTCCTTCTCACTTTTAAATGGGTGAGCAGAAGCAATAGAAAATATAGATAACATTAAAATTAAAGTAATTAAAAATCTTTTCATAAAAATCACTCCTTATGTATGGAACTATTGTTTAACACCATTTTTGTAGATATCTGTTTTGATTAGTTTTCCTTTTTCATCATAGAAAAAATGTTCTTTTTCTTGTTTATCATTTATGAAGTAAGCTTTTTCTTTTATAACACCATTTTCATAGTACTCAATGTCTTCTCCATTCATTTTATCATCAACCAAAAAAATTTTTTCTTTAATATTTCCACTAGGATAATATTCAATTGAATCTCCATTTAGTTTTCCATCAACACTAACTATTTTTCTAAAGAGTTTCCCATCTGGATAATATTCAAAATACTCTGTTACAGGTTTTCCATCAGAGAAAAAACTATTATACATAATATTGCCACTTCTAGCATAAATTTGTTCTTTTATTATTATTTTATCTTTAGCTAGAATTTTTTGTTTAACATTCCCATTTGGATAAAAAGTTGAATATTCCATTTCATCTCCATTTAATATTCTTCTTTCTTTTAAAGTCCCATTCAGTGTACAAATATCTTGTTTTACAAGTTCTCCATTTTTAAAAGTATTTTTCAATATCTCATTTTCTTTATAAACATCTTCTTCAAGTTTTATATTATCTTTAAAGATAGTTCTTCCATTTAATTTTCCATTTTCATCATAGGATTTTGCTTCACCATTCATTTTATTATTTTTATAGTTAACTTCTTCATCTATATTTCCATTTTCATAGTATGTAATAGTTAAGCCTTCAACTATATTATTTCTAAAATGAACAATTGATTCAATGCTTCCTTCTTCATAGTATTCTACACTCTCACCATCAGGAATACCATCTTTATTATAAATAAAATATGTTTTTAGAAGTCCATTTTCGTAGTCTACTTTTCTTAAAGTATGAGAATCTTCTAATTTATAATAGATATCTGTCACTGGAGAAAAACTTGCATTATCTTTCATAGCTTTAACTAAAGTAGATTTTATAATTTTTCCATCTTTATAAATAACAGAACCTGCACTCTTTCCATTTTTAAGAAAGGCTTTAAATTCTCCATCTCTTTTCCCTTCCTTATATGAACCTTGTACTTTTATTTGCCCATTTTTATAATATTCAGTGTATTTTCCATTTGGAAGAAGATTATAACCTTCTACTAATTTTCCTTCTCTAGTATATGCCAATTTTTTATTGCTATAATAAGCTTTTTGTATACATTTTTCATTTATAGAGTATGTTTCTATAATAGGACTCAAATCTTTATTAAGCTCTCTATATAAAAAAGTTTCTTCATCTAATTTGGCTAAAAAAGCTATTTTTAATAAATTCCCATCTTTATCAAACGCTTTAGTTACAAAGATATCAGGATTTTTTTCTATATTTTTAGAAATATTATCAACTACACCATTTTTTAATTCAAATACAAATTCCCCATCACTAAAGATACTTTCTTCAATACCTTCTATTTTCTCTAAATTGTTTTTTCTTTTTAAATATTCTTTCTTATAATCATTTTTTAATTCTTCTTGAACTATTTTATCAGCCTTATTTCTAATATTTTGAAGTTCTGCTTCAGTTTTTAAAGGTTTTGCATTTAATATTGAAAAAGTAAAAAATAAAAAAATTAATACTAAAAAACTTTTTCTCATACTTAGCCCCCGAAATTATTGTTTCACATTATTTTTATAGATTTCAGTTTTGATTAGATTTCCTTTTTCATCATAATATAGACGTTCATTCTCTTTCTTATCATCAACAAAATATGCTTTTTCTTCTATCATACCATTTTCATAGTATACAATAGCAATACCATTTTTCATACCATTTTTATAAAGAATTTTTTTCTTTAACTTTCCATTTTCATAGTAAGTTAAAGATTCTCCTTCTCTTTTTCCATCTTTAAAAAACGACTTATTTTCAAGTTTTCCACTAGGATAATATTTAAAAGCCTCTCCATCAAAAAGTTCATTTATAACAAAAACCTCTTCTTCTTTATTACCATTTTCATAGTAAGATATTATTTTCATTTTTCCATTCTCTAAAAAGAATATTGTAGCTTTTAATATCTTATTTTTTGAATATATATCTTGTTGAACAATCTCTTCATTTTTAAAGGTATTTTTTTTAATTTCATTATTTTCATGAACTTCTTCTTCCAATATAATACCATCTTTAAAAATAGCTTTATTTCTTATTTTACCATCTTCAAAATAATTTATTGCTTCTCCATCTAACTTTCCATTTTTCATAAAGTATTTTTCTTCAAGTTGTCCATTTTCATAATAAAATAGACCTTCACCTTCTTCATTTCCATTCTTATAGTTCTGTTTATCCTTAATATTCCCATTTTGATAATATGAAATAAAAATACCATCAGCGACATTATTTTTGAAAGAAGACACTGATTGTATATCACCTTCTTCGTAATATTCTCTACTTTCGCCATCAAGAAGTCCATTTTTATTAAAAACAAAATATTGTTTTAAAAGTTGGTTTGGAAATTCATCAGTAACTATTTCATGTGAATTTAAGTTATAGTTTATATCAGTTACTAGAGAAAAACTAGCATTATCTTTCATAGCTTTAACTAAAGTAGATTTTATAATTTTCCCATCTTTATAGAAAACAGAACCAGCACTTTTACCATCTCTAAGGAAGGCTTTAAATTCTCCATCTCTTTTCCCTTCTTTATATGAACCTTGTACTTTTATTTGTCCATTTTTATAGTATTCAATGTATTTACCATTTGGAATAGAAGGTTGTTCTTTTATAATTTTTAATTCTAGAATATATGCTAACTTCCCATTACTATAATAACCTTTATCTGTATTTTTTCCATCAATAGCATAAGTATAAATTAAAAGATTTCCATTTTTATCATATTTTCTATACAGACCATAAAGTTCTTTATCAATTACCTTAGTAAGAGAAGAAATCATATATAACTCCCCTTTTTTATTAAAATATTGAGTAATTTCAGTTTCTGGTTTTATATCAGCAATACTTCTTGTAATAAGAACAGTTCTATCATCTTCTATCTCAAATGAATACTCATTATTAGCTGTTCCTTTTCTTTTAGTCATTTCTTCTCTATAGTCTTTTTTTAATTCTTCTTTTATCAGTTGATCAATTTTACTGAAAAATTCATTTAGCTCTTTATCACTTTTAAATGAATGAGCATTAGTAATAGAAAATATAGATAACATTAAAATTAAAGTAACAAAAAATTTTTTCATAGAAATCCCCCCAAAGTAAAATTATTTAGCTAAGTCTTTTAAATCATAAGGTGTTAGTTGATAAACAGCATTTAACCAATTATGATAGAATAAATGTGCTGTTGTTTTCCAAGTTTGTAAAGGTTTTTTAGTATCGTCATCATTTGGAAAATAATTTACAGGTACTTGTATTTCTAGTCCCTTATCCTTATCTCTTCTATATTCTCCTAATAAAGTTTCTCTATCATATTCTAAATGTCCTGTAATAAAGATTTTTCTTAAATCTTCAGTACTTATAAGTAAAGAACCTACTTCTGATTTTGCTAAAATTTCTAGTTCTTTTGTTGAAGCTAGTTTATTTTCATCTATATGAGTATGTCTTGAATGAGGTGCTAAGAATACATCACTAAATCCACGAATTAAAGGATTTCCTGACTCAACTATCTCATGTTCAAACACTCCAAAAACTTTTGCAGGTTGTATTGTTTTAGCAATCTTATAGTCGTTATATAGACGAGCTTGTGCTGCCCAACATATATGTAAACATGAGAAAACATGTGTTTTACTCCATTCAAATATTTTTTGTAATTCCTTCCAATAGTCAACTTCTTCATATTCCATCTGTTCAACAGGAGCACCTGTAACTATTAAAGCATCATAGAAATTATCTTTTATATCATCAAAATATTGATAGAATTTTTCTATGTGACTTAAATTTGTATTTTTAGATTCATGATCTTTCACCATAAGAAATTCAACATTTATTTGTAAAGGTGAATTTCCTATAAGACGAAGTAATTGAGTTTCAGTTTCTTCTTTTTTAGGCATTAGATTTAATATTAAAATATTTAATGGACGGATATCTTGCGTATTAGCACGAGCTTCCTCTATAAAAATAATCCCTTCTTCTGTTAATTGATTTTTAGCCGGTATATCATTTGCTACACGAATTGGCATTTTTTTCTCCCTTCAAATTAAGTACTATTTCCATTGTAAAAATAATACACTTCTCTTTTTATCTTTGTTAGATAATTATAGTATATTTTCTAGCTATTTTCAATTGGTAAAACTAAGATTAGTTTAAAACAAAAACTTTGAAATTATGTAAATATTCCTTAAAATTATTGAAACTATTATGAAAAATATGTTATACTTTCTAATAATAATATACTTTTTATTAACATTTTTTAAGGGGGATAAAAATATGAAAAAATTTTTGGTATTTTTTTTAGCAATTTTGGCATTAACTTTTGTTGCTTGTGGAAAAGATAAGAATCTTGAAAGCTATCTGGATATGGAAAAAATTCAGTCTGAATTCAATATAGATGAAAAAGATGATGAACATATTAAATTCAAAGATAAAGATGAATCTAGATCTGTATATAGAATTTTTAATTTTCAAAAAATGAAAAGTGTAGACTTTAAAAATCCTAAAAAAATTGATAAATTGGAAGAGTTCTATCTTGGAAAGAATTGTGACATCATATACAAAGATGAAAGTACTATAATAATATTAGTTTTAGTACAAGATAATAGTTATGCCTATAATATCCAAAGCTTTGATGACAGTAAAACTGAATTAATGATGTCGGTTTCAATTGGTTCTGATAAAGAGCTATCTGAAGATGAATTATTTAATCTTTTAGATGAAGCTAAATCTTTTATTAAATAATAAGATTGCATTAATTTTTAAAAAGGAGATTGATTATGAAAAAAATTCTAGTACTTTTCTTAAGTCTTTTAGCATTAACTTTTGTTGCTTGCGGAAAAGATAAAGATATAAGAGATATTCTTGATAAAGAAAAAATTAGTTCAGAATTTAACATAGTAGAAGAGAATGAAAAATATTTTGAATTTAAAGATAAAGATGATAATAGAGATGTATTCAGAATCTTTATGTATGAAAAGATATCAAGTGTAGACTTCAAAAATCCTAAAAAGATTGATTCTTTAGAGGAAGGATATATTGAACAAGGTTGTGATATCATATACAAAGATAAAGATACTATAATGATTGGTATATTTGATCCTGAGGTTGGTTATGGTTATAATATACATAATTTTGATAATAGCAAAACTACCTTAGAAATTATAGTAGCAATTGGTTCACAAGATGAGCTTTCAGAAAAAGATTTATTTGAAATTCTAAAAGAGGCTAAATCTTTTATTAAATAGTGTATGGTATTAAATTTTCAATAATAAATATTTTAAAGGAGATTATAATTATGAAAAAATTTTTGGTGTTTTTTTTAGCAATTTTGGCATTAACTTTTGTTGCTTGTGGAAAAGAAGAAGGAGGACTTGTTGATAAAATTAAGAGCTTAGATAATGCAACAAGTCAATCTGAAGCTGGTAGTAATTCTTTTGACAATGGAGAATATCTTGATATGGATAAAATTACTTCTGAATTTGATATTGTGGAAGAAGATGAAGAACATATTGAATTCCAAGATAGAGATCTAGAAAGAGAAGTGTTTAGAATTTTTATTTTTGAAAAAATGAATAAATTAGACTTTAAAAATCCTGATAGAATGGATATATTAGAAAATTTCTATGTTGAAAAGAATTTTGACATTGTATATAAAGATGATGAAACTATAATAATTAAGTTAGAACAAGATGGTACTCTTGCCTATAACATACATAACTTTGACGATAGCAAAACTGAGTTAGCTGTCATAGTTTCAATTGGTTCAGATAGAGAACTATCAGAAAATGAGCTATTTGAAATTCTAAAAGAGGCTAAATCTTTTATTAAAAAATAACATAATTCTTGTTGGGAGGAAATTATTATGGCAAGCTTTAATTTTTTAAAAACAGACTATCAATTACAACAATTAAAAAATAAATTTTCTACTGTATGGTATGCCGGAAAGATAAATGGTTATTGGTGTACAGTAAATTTTAATGCAAAAGAATGTTCTATCACAATAGGAGCACATAAAGATGAGGAACATAAATCTTTAGTTCAACTTTTAAGAGGAGAGGGAATTTATAAAAAAGAGAGTATCACAGCTAAAAATGCTACTGTTACCATTAGATATAAAATTCCTTTTCTTACATCTTCAAACAAAAAGAAGTTTGATGAAATTATAGAAAATGTTACTAGTGTTTTAAAAAGAAATTCTTTCACAACTGGTGGTTTTTTTGATGGTGACAATAAAACTAGTCCATCTATTTATGATGTAGGTTCTAACTATTTGTATCTAACTGAGGCTGAATACAAAAAAGTTGTAAAAGACTTAGAATCAAAGAAAATAGAAAATATCAATACAAGTGAGAATTATATCTTAGGTATTTTAGGAGTACTTGGAATCTCTTTAGTTGGAATTGTAGCCTATGTTCTTATTGGAATGGCTGGTTCTTATGTATGGGCAGTCCCTGCATTTTTAACCGCTGCATCTTTTGGGGTATATAAATATTTAGCTAAGAAAATTTCTGTATTCTCAGCTGTTATTATTTTTATTCTATCAGCAATTTCACTATTTATAGGAACTTTCTTAGAATATACTTGGAAGTTATATAATTTCTACAAAGAAGAATATATGGTAACTTTTACTGAGGTTCTAAAAGAAGCCCCTGATATTATTTGGGAAACTCCAGTTGCAAGATCTGGTTTCATAAGAGACATGTTAATCAATGGTGCTATTTTAATTATTGGATTTGGAATATCATTTTATTCTGCCTACAAGTCAGAAGATAGATTTGTTAAAATAAAAAAAGTAGATGATGATAAATAAAAATTGGAGAAATAAAAATGAAAAAATATGTTGAGAATGCTGGTTCTTGTATTGTAACAAAATCTATATTGAATGGTGAAACTAAATTTAGATGGTTGTTTCGTGAAGAACCTCTTAATAATATTGATACTGGTTGGATGGCTTTTGGTGATAGTGACAATGATGACTATGTAAACAATCCAAAGAATCTTACTGTTGTTGATTTAAATACTTTAATAAATATAGAGCCTACTATTTTAAATGTCTATGAAATGCCAATAGGAACTGATTTAATTTTTATAGAAGAAGATGGAGATAAGTATTTTATCAATGCAAAAACTAATGAGCAAATAAGGGAAAAAGTAAAATCACCTTTTATGGTGGCTTTTGAAAAGAATTTAAGTTTTTTAAGAAAAGATGAATATTCAAAAGAATTCATAGAAAATCTTTTTACAGAATCAGATAGAATAAGTTTGCATACTGTTGGAGAAGTTGATTTTCCAACAGGACAAGTAATTATTGCTGACCCTTTATGTTATTTACATAGTGAAGACGGCAGAAAAATCTTGGATAGAACTATTCCTATTGGAAAATATGAAGTTGAGCTTGCAATTTTAAATTCAAAAACTATTTCTAAAAGAGTGGTAGGAGCAAGATTGAAAATAAGAAATGATAAAGTTCTTCGTTATGAACAAACTCAAAACAAGTCTAGTAGCTTCAATGGTTTTGGAGTTGATGCTGGACTAGCTAGTTTTTGTGATGCTTCTGTTGCAGAAGAATATACTAAATTTTGGTATGATTGGATTAAAAATAATCCTAATAAAAATCACTATAACGATTATTTTTCTAAATTTTTCCAAGGAAAACAGTTCATACATTGGGAGATTCCTGGAACAAATCATAAAATTGCAATGTTTGAAACAGGTTTTGGAGATGGTTACTATATGAGTTTATATGGACTTAATGAAAAAGATGAAGTTTGTGAACTGGTTATACCTTTCATTAATCCTGAACTTGTGGATTAAATTTTATTATGGGGGGACTATGAATAACTTATTTAACAAATCTTAGTAAGAAGTCGCCTACTTCTATAAGTAGGGGATGAATTGCTTTTTTTATTTTCTTGAAATTGTTTCAAAAATATGATATAATCAAATCAATTAAAGGTAATAAAAAAGGAGTATTTTTGGAGTAGAAGTTTTTTTGTATTGAGTATTGGTGGAGCAAGTAAGGAGGAGGAAATGAAGATAATTAAAAAAGCATATAAATTCAGAATATATCCTACCTTAGAACAAGTAATCTTTTTCTCAAAAAACTTTGGTTGTGTTAGAAAAGTTCATAACCTTATGTTAGATGATAGAAAGAAAGATTATGAAGAATATAAATCAACAGGAATTAAAACTAAATATCCTACTCCTGCTAAATATAAAGAAGAATATCCTTATTTAAAAGAAGTTGATAGCTTAGCTCTTGCTAATGCACAATTAAATTTAGAAAAGGCTTTTAAGAATTTTCTTAAAAATAAAGATTTTGGTTTTCCAAAATATAAGTGTAAATCTAACCCAGTCCAAAGCTATACTACAAATAATCAAAACACAATATATATTAAAGATAGCTACATAAAACTGCCTAAATTAAAATCGCTAGTTAAAATTAGATTACATAGAGAAATAAAAGGTATAATTAAATCAGTAACAATAAGTAAAAATAGTCTTGATCATTATTTTGTTTCAATATTATGTGAAGAAGAAATAGAAGAATTACCAAAAACTAATAAAAATATTGGAATAGATTTAGGAATAAAAGAATTTGCAACAATGAGTGATTGTACAAAAGTAGAAAATTTAAAGCTATCAAAAGAATATGAGAAAAAACTGAAAAGAGAACAAAGAAAACTATCAAAGAGATGTAAACTTGCTAAAGATAGCGATAAAAAACTATCAGATAGTAAGAATTATCAAAAGCAAAAGAAAAAAGTAGCAAAAATACATAATAAAATTAGAAATAAAAGAAAAGACTTTATAAATAAGTTGAGTACAAAAATTATCAATAACCACGATATAATCTGTATAGAAGACTTAAATATAAAGGGAATGTTAAAAAATCACAAATTAGCAAAAAGTATATCAGATGTAAGTTGGAGTGAATTTGTAAGACAACTAGAATATAAAGCAAATTGGTATGGAAGAAAGATTGTAAAAGTACCTACATTTTATCCAAGTAGTAAGACTTGTTCAAGTTGTGGTAATATAAAAGAAACTCTAACATTATCAGAAAGAATATATCATTGTGAATGTTGTGGACTAGAAATAGATAGAGATTACAATGCAAGTATAAATATATTAAGAAAAGGTTTAGAAATATTAAAAGAAGAAAAAGTAAGTTAGAAAAATATATCAGGGTAGGGACTACCCGAAGAGCTTGGTAAATATATGTGGCTAACAAAAGTACATACTTCCCAAGAAGCTCCCACTTCTACAAGTGGGAGTAGTTCACTAAACTACCTCTAAAAAAATAAGTCCTATTTTTATAAAAAGGAGAGTACAATGATATATAAATATGATGATTATATTACTAAATATTCTAACAATTTTATAGAAGTCATTATTGACACAGATTATGTTAAGAAAATTTATTCTTTTGTTAATAAAATAATCCTAGAAAAAATAACAGAAAATCATCACAAGACTGATCCATACAATGAAGCAAAGAGATTTACAACGGGGTTTCTAGGAGAGGCAGCATTAGAAAAACTATTTAGAATTGAAATAATTGATTGGAGTATAGGTTATTCAGGTTTTTATAACAAGCCTGATATACCTAATTATTCTGTAGGTATCAAAACCGTTGAAGAAGGGAAGTTTCCTATAATATTTAAAAATAATTATTATCCTCAAATCATCTGTATCAAAAGTACTCAAAAGGATAATGTCATTTTTGTTTGTGGATTAGCAACTCCAGAAATTTTAAATTCATATCAAGATACATCTTTAATACTGTCGCCTAATTTAAGGGCAAGAGGGTCTAAAACAGGTTTTTATGGTTTTGAACATCTCATTAAAATAGCTTCATTAAAAGATATTGAAAAATATAAAAAATAAGGAGGTTAAAAATGTCTAATTGGGAAAATTTTGAAAAAAGCTGTAAAAACTACTTAACAACTAATTTTGGAATATTTGCAAAATTTGAACATTGTGGTGGGGCTGATTCATCAACTTCTGATATTTTAGTTAATGTTAAAGATGAATCTAGTTTTTATGTTGAAGCTAAAATGAGTACCGCACAATGTGGTCAATTTGTATTATTGATAAATTTAAATGAGAAGAAGTTTCAATATTCTTCTAAAAATAAGACAAGTGAAAATGAATATAGTAAAATGATAGTTGATTTTATGAATGAAAACTTTGAAACTTTCTCTAATCCAGGAACAAAAGGGATTTCAATTCAAATGGAAAAATCTATATTTTATAATTGGGTAATTAACTATTATAAGGAAAAAAAAGTAAAGTTTTTTATAACTAAAAATAATGAAGAGTTTTTAATATTTCCTATTGATCAATTTCATAAATACTTTGATATTAATGCAGTGTACAGAGAGAAAAAAAGTGGCTCATCAAGGTTAAATAATTCTAATAAGTCTGACTTTGAAAATGCAATGAAATCTACAAATATGAAATATGATTTTGTTGAATTAGATATTATTTCTAATAAAGAATTAAATAAAATGAAGATTAGTGGGAAGAAATATGATTATTTCTTAAAAAAATATGACGATACTTCTAATAATAAATATGAAGTAAGAAAACTATCTAATACTAAAAATGCAAATGTAATATTCTCCATAAAATTGTTACCTTATAGTATTGAGCAACAAGAAAAAGATATTACCATGTTTAAAAAAGAGATTATGAATAAAGAGTTTCTTTAAAAAGAAACTCTTTATTTTATACTATATATGAGCTTATCTTAATAATAGTAATATTTAAATGTAGTTATATTCATAATTTAAAGCTTCTCCTATATTTTTAGTAATGTACTGTAAAACATTAACAACAACAGAATTTCCAAATTGTTTATATGCTTGACTAGCTGAGGAATGTATTAAATATGAATCAGGATATCCCATAATACGAGCACATTCACGAGGATGCAATTTTCTTGTTTTACCATTTATTAAGTATCCTCCAGTTTTAGCAAAGATTCCACCACCATATGCAGATAATGTAATTGCTATGCCTTTAGGACTATAAATTCTTTCTCCTTGCCCTCCTTTACCAACAGTCCCTATTCTTATAGTTCTATTAGAATTATTCTTAATTTCTATATCCTTTAATACTAAATCTGGTCTATTAACAATAAGATTTGATACTTCTTCATCTGGTAATAATAAATCTTCTACAAAAGTTGAAAGTTTAAATGGTTTAGGAAATTTGAACTTTTTAATATTTAAATCTTTTCTAAAACAAACCATATAAATACGTTCTCTTTTTTGAGGAATTCCAAAATCTAAAGAGTTTAAAATATTTGAATAAAAATCATAACCTAAATCATCCATTGTATTTTTAACCACTTTTAATGTATTCCCATTATCATGAGTTGTAAAATTTTTAACATTTTCCATAAAAACAACTTTTGGTCTTTTTGCTTTAATAATTCTTGCTACATCAAAAAATAATGTTCCTCTACTATCTTCAAACCCTTTTTGTTTTCCACTAATTGAAAAAGCTTGACATGGAAAACCAGCACATAAAATATCATGATTAGGAATAGTATTTTCATCGACAAGTGTAATGTCACCATCAGGTTTATCTCCAAAATTCATTTGATATACTTCTTGTGCATATTTATCCCATTCATTAGAATAAACACATTCTGCTCCAAATGACTCTAATGCTAGTCTAAAACCACCTAATCCTGCAAATAAATCTATAAATTTCAAACCATTAAGATTTTTATTTTTTATTTTAATCATAAAAACCTCCTTCTAGTATCAATAGTATGCTATATATCTTTATTTTATATAATATTACTTTATTTGTCAATAAAGTAATATATTTTTTACAGTCTTATATTTTGTAGACATCTCATTTTTTTAGAATTATTTATGATTTCTTCATATTTTCTATCTATATAATCAACATAATACTTATAAGCATCATTTTTATAATAAATGAGGTATGAATGAAAATTTTATCGTTAAGAAATTTACTCAGTAACAAACTATTTTTTACTTTTTGTAAATTTGCAACAGCCCCTTTTATATTTATTTTTGCAACCTAATTTGACTGCTAAAAGAAAAAGCAACCTATATAGATTGCTTTTTCTTTTATAAACTCTGCAAGAGCTATTTTATTCTGAGCGACATCCTGAGCGTCATTCTGAGCGACATTGTTTCCTCCAACTTTTGACTCGCTATTTTTTCAAATACAGTTATTTTTATTTTCCTTTATTTTTGCTTAGAGAAATAATCCTTTGTTTGTTTACTAACTTGTGGGAATAAAATTATCAATGCAATTAAGTTAGGTATTATAACTAATCCCATTGCAACGTCTTGTATTGTCCAAACTAAACTTATTTTTGTTATAGCTCCAATTATACATAAGAATGGGAATACAAATCTTACTTTATCTGTAACTTTAGGACCAAAAGCATAAGTGAAACTTTTAGCTGCATTGAACCATTGTCCCATCAAAGTTGTGAAACAGAAAAGTAAAAGTGCAAATGTTGCTAAATGTTTTAGTGGTTCCCATACTGTACCAAAAGATTCTATTGCCATTACAGCTGGGCTTAAATCTGATTGATAGATTCCTGTTACTCCAATAACTATTGCTGTTATAGAACAAATTATTATAGTATCTAAGAATACTTCTGTTACACCTGTTATTCCTTCTTCACAAGGATGATCAACTATTGCTGAACCATGTGCAAAAGGTGCTGTTCCTTCTCCAGCTTCATTTGAATACATACCACGTGTTATACCATATTGCATAGCTCTTGCTATAATATATCCTCCTGTTCCACCTGCTGCTGCTTTCATAGAAAAGGCTTGTGTGAATATTTCTTTAAATACTCCTGGAACTTCTTGGATATTTAATAATATTACTAATAATCCTACTGCAACATAGAATATTGACATTATAGGAACTAATGAAGTTGCTATATTAGCAAGTCTTTTTAATCCTCCTAATACAACAGCCATCAAACAACAGATTAAGATTACTCCTGTCAACCAAGTAGGAACATTGTAATTAGATTTTAAAACTCCTGATATAGTATTAGATTGCACTAAATTTGCTCCCATCATCTTTGTACACATCAAAACTGCTATAACAATTCCTAACCAAGGAGCTTTCAATCCATCTCTAATATAGTACATAGGTCCACTTAGTAAGTTTCCTTCTGAATCTTTTCCACGATATAGTTGAGATAGAACTATTTCACCATATTTTAAAGCCATTCCAAAAAATGCAGCTACCCACATCCAAAAAACAGCTCCCATTCCTCCAGCAGCAACTGCAGTTGCAACTCCTACAACATTTCCTCCTCCTACATTTCCAGCAAGTGTTACCATCATTGCTTTAAATGTTGAAATAGAACCTGAACCTTTTTCATCATTTCTTGCTTTAAATGAGTCAACTAAAGTCTTTTTCATAATAAATTTAAAGTATCTAACTTGTATGAACCCATTAGTAAATGTATACAAAATACCTAATGCTAAAAGTACATAAACAAGCCATCTTCCCCATAACCATTTATTTACAGTTGTCAAAAATAATTCCAAACTTTCCATAATATCTACCCCCTATTTATTTTCATTTATTATTTTCTTCACTAAATCAGGATAATTACCAATTAAGATATCTATTCCTTTATTGATTAAATCCTTTATATCTTCTTCTTTATTAACTGTCCAAGTATTAATTTCAATATTATTTTTTTTCAATTCTTCCACAACTTCAGGAATTAAGTTATTAAATCTTGGATGAAAACATTCAATCCCATGAGAAGCTGTATATGCTCCAGCATCTATTATCCAATCTTCAGATAAGAAACCACATTTTAATTCAGGAGCTATTTTCTTCATTCTTAACACAGAAAAATGATTAAAACTTGAAATTATAACTTTCTTTTCCAGTTTATATTCTTTAATCAGCTTATACACCTTTTCTTCTATTCCTAAATATTGATTTATTCCTGTTTTTAATTCAATATTAGTAACAAAATCTAAATCTTTTACCAATTCAAAATATTCTTTTAATGTTGGAATTTTATTGAATCCCATTTTCCCAGTATAGATATATGAAGCATCAAATTTTGATAACTCTTCATAAGTATAATCTACAACATAGCCTTTTCCATCTGTAGTCCTGTCTATTGTTTCATCATGAATTATAACTACTTCTCCATCTTTTGTAAGTTGGACATCTAGTTCTACTCCATCAGCTCCAATTTCAACTGCCTTTTCAAAAGCTAGCATAGTATTTTCTGGATATTTTCCACTAAATCCTCTATGAGCAAAATTCTTTGTCATTTTAAAACACCTCTTTATAAATATAACTTTCCCTTTTTTTATTATACTCTCTTTATTTCATTTTTCAATATTAATTTTTTATACTTTTTGTTCATTTTTTATAACATAATAGCAATATTTAGAATTATATTGTTAAAAAAATCTATATTTTCCAATATTTTTTATAAAATAAAAAACTGCCTCAAGTTAATAATATAAATTATTAACTGTGACAGTTTATATTTTTTCTAATTTAAATTTCATCAGTTTTTCTCTCGATTGATTTTCAGTCTTATTCCAGCATATCTTCAAATATGAAATCTAAATCATACTCCATTAAATTTTCTAAATATTCATCAAAGCTATCAGCTATAACTGCTATTTCATCTGGATCATGTAAAAATCTAACTATTTGTCCTTTTACTCCCTTTTCTGATGGCGAAAAATCTATAAATAATTGTGATGTTCCTCCATTATTCATACAATCAGAAAAATGTAACCATCTCATTTTCTTAGAGTCATTTATTATTTCTTCATCTATTTCTACTTCTTCATATTTTCTATCCACATAATCAGCATAGTACTTATAAGCATCATCTTTACTTTCTAAAATTTGACTTGAAGATAATAGGTAATATGGATATTCTCCTACATCTGAACCTAAAAAGTAAAAAGCTACAGTTTCTCCTTTGTATTTTCTAAAATATGTTCCATCTACATTTTTTAGAAGTTCTATTAAAGAATCAGGTACTTCTGGATATTCTTCCTTTAATTTTTTAATATCTTCTTCACTTGCCCCTTCTTTAATCTTTTCAAAATTATCCCAAATTTCTTTTCCACCATTTTTATAATAGGCTCTTTTTAACTCTTTAAGATATTTTTCTACTATACTCATTTTTTCCTCCATAAAAAATGGCTATTGCAAAATTTATTTTCAATCTAAAAGTTAAAAAATAAGTGAGTTACTATCTTACTCAGTAACGAACTATTTTTTACTTTTTATTAATTTGCAATAGCCCTTTATATTTTTAATATAATTTTTTGTAGTCTAGTCCACCTTTATTTATTAACTTTAAAGCTTGAAGCTCGGCTCTTTTTTGTGAAATTACCATATCTTTTGTTTCTGTTATAAAATTCTTAGAATAACTTGCTGCTCTTTGATTTAAATAAGAATCCATATCAGTAAATACTTCAAAAACACACCATTTATTAGGACTTCTTCTATCAGTTCCTACATATACAAGTAAAGTTCCATTTTCATTGAAACTTGCTTCAGCTCTATTTTTAATAAATTCAGCAAATTCTGTATTATTTTCAGGCTTTACTTCAATTACTGTGTATACTGCAAAAGTATTTTCATTTTGTTCAATTTTTTTATCCTTTGCAAATTGGACTTCTACATCTGTAGTATTTAAATTTCCTTCTGCAATTTGAGGTATCATAGCTTTAAAATCAGCACTAGTTTGATTTTTAGTATGATTAGAAAAAGCTAAATAATCATTGTATATCTCAATTACATATGAATTTAACTTATCTCTATCATCTGTTGTAGCAAAAAGCCCTAAAACTCCTTGCTCTATGGCTGTCTTATTTACATAATCTTCTGTTATACTTTTATAAGAAGCCTCCTTATCATTTTTTACCTCAAAATTGTAGACATTTAATGTTGGTACTGCATACATACTAACTGATGTTAGCATAGCTAATCCCATTAACAATTTTTTTAACATCCATTTCCTCCCTAAAATTTAATTTCCATTTTTATAATTTCTTTCCGTCTTCTAATATCCCCTCTGACATAGTATAAACTTTTTTACCATATTTTAAAGTATCTAATTCATGTGTTACCACTAGGACTGTTGTCCCTTTTTCATTGATTTTCTTTAATAAATCCATAACTTCCTTAGTTGCTTCTATATCCAAATCAGAAGTTGGCTCATCTGCAATAAGTATCTTAGGCTCTGTCATTAAAGCTCTAGCAATTATTATTCTTCTTAATTCTCCACCTGATAATTCTTTAGGATAAGATTTTGCTAAATGCTCAAGTCCTAATTCATTTAAGAAATATCTAGCTTTCCCTTCTGAATCTCCATCTTTTTCATACATATCATAAGGTAATCTAATATTTTCTAGAACATTTAGATAAGATAAAAGTGCTGGTGATTGTGGAATAAAGCCTATATTCTTATTTCTAAATTCAGATTTTTCTTCATCAGGAAGTTCCATATAGTTTGTTCCGTCAAGTGAAAGACTTCCCTTATCCGCTGATAAAAGTCCAGCAACTATATTTAAAAAAGTCGACTTTCCACTTCCACTTCTTCCAATTATATGAATGAAATCTCCATCTGAAATATTTAAGTTTACATCTTTAACTGCAAAAAAATCTTTTCCCTGTCTATTGTAAGACTTAGATATATTTTTTATTTCTAACATAGCTCCCCCTACATTTCTTCTCTTAAACTCAAGTAACTATCTTTATCAGTCAGTTTTTTTACAACTCTAACTGTTGAAAGAGGGCCTATAATAACAGCTAAAACAAAACTTAAAACAAATATTCCTATATACTGCACTATACTTGGAGATAAGAACGGCATTGAGAACTTTGAAGCTATCAAAGGTAATTCTATAATAGATAGAATAAATCCTAAGAAACTTCCTATTCCTGCTCCTATAAGGGATAGTATTACAGCCTCTTTTATAATAATGTTTCTCAACATCTTCTTTGAAGCTCCTAACACTCTTAACACAGCCATTTCTTTTTTTCTTTCATTAAATATTGCAGTGAAACTTATACTTAAGATTATAACTGATAATAGCCAAATTGCAACTACTAAAATTAAAACACTTGTAGCTAGAACTTTTAAATTAGAAGATATAGAATTTACAAATTTCTTACTGAACATTGCAAAAATACCTTCTTTTGATAATTCTTTTGATATTTTTGAAGCTAATTTTACAGAATCTACTCCAGGTTTTACCTTTATCATAACAGAAGAAATAACATCTTCTTCTGCAACCTTGTTAGCTGTTATTCTTTCAGAAGCTCTTGCTAATTTTTTTGCAGTATTTTGATTGACAAAAACAGTGGCATCAAAACCTATACCTGTTTGTTTCAATCTTCCTACAATTTTTAGCTCTTCATTGAAGAAATGAACTGTTTCACCCTTTTCTCCAATAACATGGCTACCAACAATAGCTTCTCCATCTTTTAATTCCTTATCAATATTATGAGTTATCCAAGGATAAATTAAGAAATCTGTGTCTATATCTATTCCTATTATTTGAACAGGATATGAGCAACAAGAGGCAGAAAGAGTTGCCACATAAGTTTGTGCTGTCATCTTTTCTATCTCGTCGAACTTTTCTAATTTATCCATAGTGTCTGCTGGTAGATAAAAAGTTGAGGGTTCTCCCTTTAGAAGAACACTCTCAATTTCTGCCTTATATCCTGCTGGGACAACTATTACATCTGCTCCTAGTCTATCAGATAAACTTTCTAGACCTCTACTTAAACTAAGTGAGAACATAGAACCCATATATACTATAATACTGAATAATGCAACCAATAATATCATACAAGTGCTTCTAGTTTTTCTTTGCCTTATATTCTCCATGGCTAAACTATTTGCATCTATTCTTTTACTCATTTTCTAGTCTTCCTTCTTTAAAAAAGTAGAGATTAAACTGAATACCATTAAAAGTCCTATTACAACTGCTATACCTGTTGCTATTTCAAAAGTGTGGTGTATATGACATTGCATTGTATCCATCTTACAAACTCCAAATGGTTTTCCCATTTCATTTTGAAGTCCTGACATTCCATGAGGTACTAAATATACATAAGCTGATAAAACTATAGTTGCTACAGCTCCTATTATTTTTACAATTTTCACTTTTGAAAGTAAAATCATAACTAAAGTTATAATAAATATTGCCACAGCTATTTTCATTACAGCATTTCCACTAAAATAACAAGCCATGTGAGAGCCATCTTCCTTTGGTCCACATACTGGTGCAATGTATTTAGGAACTAAAAATAATACTACCGATAAAATTAGAGCTAATTTTTCTAAAATGTTTTTTTTCATTTAAAATCTTCCTTCCCGTATCTAAAATTATTTCTAATCGTTTCCTCTACCTTAATTTCTTTTATATAATAAAAATAAATGAGTTACCTTATAATTAATCATGAAAAATTTTCTTTGAGTAAATAACTAATAGTTTTTAATAAGATTACTGCGACGTCCTATAATGTTGAGAGAGCCTTTGTGGAGCTCTAGAAACATTATAGGCTGGCAAGTAATCGCTATATATAACTAAAGCTTATTAAATTCTCTCAAAGAAAATTTCCTAAAATATACTCAGTAACGAATTATTTTTATTATTTATTTATTTTTATTATTTTTTAGCTTTTTCTAGTGCATCCCACACTGCTTCTTTAAATTCTTTGTTAGAAACAGTTGCACCTGATACAGCATCAACTTCATTTGGATCTTGTACTTCTACTAACTTATCAGCATAAGTTGAAAAACCTTCAACAGCTATTTGAGCCTTTCTATATTTTTCATCTCCTGCTTCTTTTCCGTAGTCATCGCCTTTTATATTTCCTTTTCCATCTCTGAACTCAGCAGTACAAGCTACTATTTTTCCATCTTGTATTGTAAGAACAACATCAGCTGTACTTGGGTGATCCTTGTCATCATTGCTAAAATGTCCTTGATATTCCCCATCATTAAAAGTCATCTTAGAAAAGTCTTTTTTCCCACAAGCTGTTAATAAAGATAATGCTACTACCATTCCAACTAATAAATACTTTTTCATTTTGCCCTCCTATCTACTGTTACTAAAAATAAGATTAAATATGCAATAGAAAAATAACT
>ERZ772909.665-NODE-665-length-20648-cov-18.170009_pt1 | contig 20648 bp, 15 predicted proteins | sample MGYA00511137_ERZ772909 | MGnify/ENA primary metagenome ERZ772909 (study PRJEB29015, sample SAMEA2738095) | human oral metagenome | biome: human oral; feature: human-associated habitat; material: saliva | place: China | collected 2270 ... | reverse complement strand
TCAGCCAGGCGCGCAGCTCCTCGAAGGAGAAGACGTCCTCGAGGGAGTACATGCGTTCCAGGTGGGTGACGGGCGCGAAGGCTTCAATGGCTTCGCCGCCGACCTCCTGGGTGGGCGAGTCGTTGGCGATGATGAGCGGGTGCTCGGCCTCGATGATTTCGAGGCGGCGGTAGAGAGCATCGTACTCGGCGTCGGAGAGGAACGGTGCGTCCTCGTTGTAGTAGGCGCGGCGGGCGGCGCGAATCTTATCTGTCAGCTCCGCGTATTCGGCGCGCAGGGCATCCGTAATCTTCTCGGAGTTTTCGGCGGGGCTCTCTGCTCGAGTCTCGGCGGGTGCGGTGGTGGGGGCGTTGTTCTCAGTCACCCGTCCAGTTTAACGTGTTGGGGCGCGCTCCTCCCCCGCCGCCGTCACGGCGGGTCCTTCTCGGCCGGTTTCCCGCGGGTAGAGTTCACCCCCGCATTCTGCCGGCACTCGAGCGAGTACCCGCTGAAAGCGGGGGTGAATCAGAACTACGGGTTTAGGCCTCGACGGCGTCCGCCACGATGACGGTGATGTTATCGCGGCCGCCCGAGCGTAGCGCCTCGTGCTGCAGCACGTCCGCGGCGTCCTGCGGGTGACGAATCGAAGTGAGCACGCGAGCCATGTACTCGTGCGACAGCTCGCCGGAGAGGCCGTCGGAGCAGAGCATCAGGCGGTCGCCGGGGCGTGCGGGCAGAACCCAGAAGTCCGGTTCCCAGTAGTTGCCGGTGCCCAGCGCGCGGGTAATCACGTTGCGGCGCGGGTGGGTTAGCGCCTCCATGGGCGTAATCTGGCCCTCGTCGACCAGGTACTGTACCTCGGAGTGGTCCGTCGTAATCTGCTCCAGCGATGCGGCGCCCTCGGAACCGGGCAGCTTCTCCATGCTGGAGTGGTGGATGCCGTCGTCCTCGCGCATCAGGCGGTAGGTACGGGAATCGCCGATGTTGAAGACGACCCACAGGTTCTGTCGGCCGATGCGGGTCAGCCACGCACCGGTCACGGTGGTGCCGCCGGAGCGCGAGAGAGCTTCCTTGATCTCCTCGTTGGTTTCGCCGAGGATGTCGTGCAGACGGTCGAGTGCCTGCACGATTTCCTTGTTCAGCTCGGCGTTGATGCGGCGGCGACGCTTGACCGGGTCGCTCTCGTCAATGGCGGCGATGCGTTCGGTGTAGGCCGCCTGCTCGCTTTCGCTGCGGCCGCCGGGCATCGTAAAGAAAGGCGAGTAGGCAAGCTGACGCACGCACAGGCGTGAGGCGACCTCGCCGGCCTCGTGGCCGCCCATGCCGTCCGCGACCACGCAGAGGGAACCGGCGACGACCATCGAATCTTCGTTGTTTTCACGATGTGCGCCGCGGTGAGTGGCACCGCCGGTACGTAGTTTCAGTTCAGTCATGAGAGGTTGATCTCCATAGTGTAGTGTGCGCGACGGGTCACCGCCACGGGGTCTACGTTACCAAAGCTTCGGACGTTTCGCGTTCCCTGGGATGTAAGGGTGTAATGATTTCCCACCTGCCGGAGTATGTTTGCCGTCTCATTATCGGTGAGCACGGTGCCCGGTTCGGCCAGGGAAACCAGGCGCGAGGCCAGGTTCACGCTGGAGCCGTACACATCGCCGCGGTTGGCCAGCACCTCGCCCCAGATGAAGGCGACGCGCACATCCGGCAACTGCGGGTCTGCGCCAATCTTTTCGGAGAGCTGCAGGCTAATCTCGGCTATCGCATCCGGGGTTTCGGTGAGGAAGAACACCTCGTCGCCAAGAGTCTTAATGATGCGCCCGCCCAGGGGTGCGATGACGTCCAGGCAACTCTGCTCAAAGTGGTTAATGAGCTGCGAGAGGGCGGCCGCGTCCAGGTTGCGCACCAGGGAGGTGTACGAGACCAAATCCACGAAGCCCACGCCGCGCACGAGCGGCAGGTGGGTGATACCCGAGCTGGTGGCGCTGTTCTCGCGCAGGCCCAGGCGCAGGATTCCGGCGTACATCTGACGGCGGTAGGCGTAGACGGCCAGGTGCTCGAGCGTCTCGAGGTAGCGGGGGAAATCCAGAAGTAGCTTGCGGCGGGCCTCGTTGTCGTCCACGTCCTCGGTGACCATGATGTTGTGCACCAGGGCCTCAATCTGCCAGGCGACCGTGCGATCGGTCAGCTGGCCCTCGGCGCGAACCAGGGACACCACGTACTCCATGCGAATCGTGCCCTCGTCGTCCAGGGCCCGCAGGTCGGCGAGCATGCGCACATCGGTATCGGTGAAGTAGGGAACGTTCGGGGCGATATCGGGGAACCCCATGTTGCGCCAGATGCGGCGGGCCGCTTCCAGCGGAATCCCGGCAAGCTCCGAGGCCTGCGAGGGGGTGTAGCGACTGCCTTCGCCGAGCAGGGACTTCTCGAGGGCGCGCACGCCCTCCTTGGAGCGTTCGTCCCGGTAGATATTGTTTTGGGCGAGGTTCTGCAGAATCTTGAGGTTGAGCATCTGGGTTTCGGGGCCCATGCTCCCGCCGGAGGAACCCGCCGAAGCGGCGTCGCCCGATTCCCACGGAGAGGGTTCGGGTCGGTAGTGGTTCGCCGTGCTCATAACCGTTACCGGTCCTTTCTTCTCTGCCGGATGAATAGTTCGTTGTTCTGCCCGGGCTTGCGCCATCCGCCGGAGCATTAAATGCCTGCCGCGCGAGCGCTTCCCGCCGGTTAGGGCGTCTTCCGCCGCGGCGAATCGTGCCCTGCACCCCACCCGGCGTGTGGTTCCGGGCTCACCTCTACCCCCATGAGAGGGCGCGGTAGTGGAGTATTTCACAGTTAAGGATACTCCAGTCAGCGTTTTTCCGGCGGGGTTCAGCCGAGGGCCTGTCCCACGAGTCCGCTTTGGCGCGGCGAAACGATGAAGTTTAGATGTAGCCGGCGCGCAGGGGGTAGTGCTCGCGGTAGGCCGACTCCAGCTCCGCGTCGAAGCGTTCGGGGGCGGGAACGTAGCGCAGACGGTGGTGCACTCCGCGGCATACCACGTAGACCGAGCCGTACCCCAGCCAGGACCCCGGAGCGCTCTCACGCACCCAGCGCTGCCCGAGCGAATCCAGGTAGAGAGACTCGTCGCCCGTGCGGGTCACGAGCCCCCGCCGCACCACCAGGCGGTGCGTGGTGATGAGGTACCCGGTGGTCAGCCAGCGCCACCCGATGCGCAGTGCGCCGATGAAGAAAGCGACCGCCGCAATTGTGCCGATCCACCAGAGGATCACGGAGGAACGGGCCGTGGATGCGAAGGCCGCCGCCGCGATGCCGAGCAGCAGACAGGTGAGGCCGGGCAACAGCGCCCCCGGGTGCTGGCGGGTCGCGACGATGACGTATTCGCCGGGGTTGAGTTGTCCGCGCAGGCGCATGGCACTCCTCGATTGGTGGTGGGTCTGGTGTTGGCGAGTCGGTCGCCGGGATCTTCTCGTACCTCTAGTGTGCCGGTCGGAAGTCCCCGTAGCTACCGTTGGCCGGGCGCAGGTGCTCAATATCGCCCACCGCGTAGGGAGCGAGCGTGCCGTCCTCGCGACGAATCAGGATGCGTCCCTGCGCGTCCATGTCCTCGGCCACGCCGCGCACGACGCTGCCGTCGGGCAGGCTCATGGCCACCTCGGCGCCAAGGGTGGAGCATACGGCGCGGGCCGCATCCAGCAGGCTGGGTACGTCGGTGAGGGGATCGGCCGCCTCGGGGCCTCCCCCGGCGCGCAGGAAGGCGCGGTAACGTCGGGCGAAGGCGACCAGCAGGCGCTCGAGCACCTCGGTCGAGTCGACGGTGTGTCCCGTGCACAGCCGCAGGCTCGTGGCGGTGGGTACGGGCAGCTGCTCTGCGGTCATGTTGGTGTTCTGGCCGATGCCCACGATAATGCTGCGCAGCCCCTCGTTGACTCCGCTTTCGGGAACGAGCTGGGCAAGGATTCCGCAGCCTTTGGCGCCCTGTGCGATGACGTCGTTGGGCCATTTGAGGTGGGCCTCGGCACCGTAGTACCGCCAGATGTCCACGACGCTCAGCCCGGCCACAAGGGTGAGCCAGTGGTAGCTGTCTTCGGGCAGTTCGCGGGTACCGGGTTCGGTCGAGGCGTGCGGGCGCACCACGATGCTCGTGGCCAGGCACGCGCCGGGCGGCGCAGTCCAGGGGCGTGCCAGTCGTCCTCGGCCGTCGCTTTGGTAGAGGGTTGAGAAGACGGAGAGTTCGCCGAGGCTTTTGCGGTCGGCGTCGGTTCCGTTCATGAGCAGTTCGCGGGCCCGGGTGGTGGTGGAGTCCACGCTGTCGAAGAGGTGCACGCTCGCGTAGCCGGCCTCCAGGGCGGCGGTGCGGGCGCGGGGTGCATCCAGCACGGTGGCCGGAGTCCGTTCGCTCTCGTTGCTTTCGGTCATGTTCTCTCCCCGGTTTGTTCTGGATTTTTGTGCTTCGCGCGGCACCCGTCGGCACGTTGCGGCCCGTTCGGTTTTGCCCAAACGGTGCGGGTTCTCACGATATCATCAAGCGGCCATCCACCGCGCCCCTTCCCTCGCTTTCTTTGCGCGCCCGCTGTTCCCGGCGGCGACGAGACGGTACATTAGACAGTGCGGGTGTGTAATGCACCGAAGCAGAAGCGGGGTCCACCCCGCTCACCCCGAGTTTTAGCCCGAAGGAAGTCCCCATGGCTCACTACGCAATTACCTACGTTTACGCCGCACCCGAGGAGCAGGCCAAGTACCGTCCGGCTCACCGCGAGTACCTGGCCTCCCAGATTGAGGCCGGCAACCTGATCGTTTCCGGACCCCTGCTCGACGGCGAGGTCGCGACCGGCGCCCTGCTGATTGCGAAGGTTGACTCCGCGGAGGACGCCGAGAAGATTGTGGCTAACGACCCCATGAATGTCGGCGGCGCCGTGGTTTCGCACACCGTGACCGCCTGGAACCCCGTGTTGGGCACCATCTAGTCGTTTTCCGTCGTCGATACGGACGCTTCCCCTCCCGCGGCTCATAAGGGCCCGCGCGGAGGGGATTTCTGCATGCACGCGAGTGTATCTAACGATGGGATGTGCGCTCTTCGTCTGGCATGTGTGCCCCAGTTCGCACTATAGTTTAAGGATATGCACTGTTATGTCCGTCCCGTCGTCGGGGAGGGCAAACATCCATCACCGCAACCACTGGCTCCCGTCGCGTCGGGTAGGAGCAGGAACGAGGAATAATGTCCGAGAACCTCCAGCAGGAATACGATCTGAGCACCACCGCCGGTAAGCTCGCCGATTTTTACGCGCGCCGCGAGCGTAGCTACGTGCCCAGCGGTGAGGCAGCCATCGAAAAGCAGCATGCCCGCGGTAAGAACACCGCCCGCGAGCGCATCGAAATGCTCCTGGACGAGGGCTCTTTCGTTGAGTTCGACGCCCTGGCGCGCCACCGCACCACGGCCTTCGGCATGGAGTCGAAGAAGCCTCTCGGCGATGGCCTGGTCTCCGGCTACGGCACGGTGGATGGCCGCCTGGTCGCCGTGTACTCTCAGGATTTCACCGTGTACGGCGGTTCCCTCTCGCAGGTCAACGGCGAGAAGATCGTGAAGGTGCAGAAGTTTGCGCTGAAGAACGGTTGCCCCGTCATCGGCATTAACGACGGCGGCGGCGCCCGCATCCAGGAGGGTGTGGCCTCGCTGGCGATGTTCGCCGATATCTTCCGTATGAACGTGCGCGCCTCCGGCGTGATCCCGCAGATTTCGGTCATTATGGGCCCGTGCGCCGGCGGTGCGGCGTACTCCCCCGCCCTGACCGACTACATCGTCATGGTGGATAAGACCTCCCACATGTTCATCACCGGCCCGGACGTCATCAAGACCGTGACCGGTGAGGATGTGGACATGGAGACCCTGGGCGGTGCGCGTCAGCACAATTCCGTGACCGGCACCAGCACCTACCTGGCCGAGGATGAGGACGACGCCTTCGACTTCGTGCGCGAGCTGCTGGAGTTCCTGCCCTCGAATAACCTCACGGAGTCCCTGCCGCTTGAGCACGATCAGGATCCCGAGGTGACCGTGGACGACCTGGATCTGGATACCCTGATTCCGGATTCGGCCAACCAGCCCTACGATATGCGCGAGGTTATCGAGTCGGTCGTGGACGACGGCCACTTCCTCGAGATGCAGGCGCTGTACGCCCCGAACGTGATGATTGGTTACGCCCGCGTTGAGGGCCGCACGGTCGGTATCGTCGCCAACCAGCCGATGCAGTTCGCCGGCTGCCTGGACATTTCGGCTTCCGAGAAGGCCGCCCGCTTCGTGCGCAATTGCGATGCCTTCAACATTCCGATTCTGACCTTCGTGGATGTGCCCGGCTTCCTGCCCGGCACCGATCAGGAGTTCAACGGCATTATCCGCCGCGGCGCGAAGCTGCTCTACGCCTACGCGGAGGCGACCGTTCCGCTGGTCACCGTCATTACCCGCAAGGCCTACGGTGGCGCGTACATCGTGATGGGGTCGAAGAAGCTGGGCGCCGACATCAACCTGGCCTGGCCCACCGCCCAGATTGGCGTGATGGGTGCGCAGGGCGCCGTTAACATCCTGTACCGCCGCGAGCTGGCCGCGCTGGCCGCCGAGGGCGGTGACGTTGAGGCACGCCGCGCCGAGCTGATCGCCAAGTACGAGGAGGAGCTGCTGAACCCTTACCAGGCGGCTGAGCTCGGTTACATCGACGAGGTGATCGCCCCGAGCGAGACTCGCGTGCGCATCATCTCCTCGCTGCGCGCCCTGCACGATAAGCGTGCGGCCACCCCCGCGAAGAAGCACGGCAACATCCCGCTGTAAACCTCGCGACAATAGCGTTTCTATTCCCATGTGTTGGGGTGCCGCCCGCGCCCCGTACCGCACGGTTCGCGCCCTCCGAAACCAGGAGGGTCGAGCCGTGCGGGTTCTTAGGTTCTAAGGAGGCGTGCCGATGGCAGGCTACAATCCGCTGAGTTACTTCTCGTTCGGCAAGAAGAAGGATGCGACGAGCACCTCGGCGACCCCCGCCCCGTCGGGTCGAGGCCGCGAGGGCGCGCACGCTTCCTCGCGCGGCGCGTCCCGGGCACATTCCGAGGCGGCCGTCCCCTCGCCCCGCGGTCGGGCTGAGGTGCATCACGAGGAGGCCGAGGAGCACGAGCCGTTCCTGAAGGTCACGAAGGGCAACCCGACCGAGGAGGAGCTCGCGGCTCTGACCGCCGTGGTGGCCGCGATGCAGGCGAACGCCGCGCACCAGGAACAGAACACGCTGGTGGGTGCGGCTTCGCGCATCTTGAACCGTCGTCAGCGTCTGGGCGCCTCGTTGCGTCCGGGCCCCGGTTCGTGGAGGCGCGCACGCCCCATGTAGGCTCTCTCTCCGATTTAGATTGGTTCCCGCCGATTGTCGAAAGACACGGCGGGAATCATTTATTTTCGGGCTTCTTTATCGAAATAGCACCGTATTCACCGCAGAATACAGATAACCTAGCGGTTCCGTCATAATTCACCCGGATAGGGCATAATGATGCGCTTTAGTGATACGATATACACACAATCATAATAGTGTTGATATACGACAGGGAACGTGTCTAAAAATATGACTAAAAATCACAAGCCCCCTCCGGATGTCTACATCACACTTCTCCTGCCGACGCTCCGGCGCCTGTCGAAAACCTCACCTCGCACAGCCGCCTATATTTGTGAACAGCTACGACAGCAGACAAAGGCCCTCGGCTCGCGGAAGGATCTTCCGGACCTCGAATCCACCGATTTTGCGGCTGCGGTGCGTACCACCCTTAAGATCTTGGTGGCGTTGCGTTACGCCCAGCTCATGCCCCGGCTTACCCCGTGGGAGAAGCGCAAGTACCTCCTCACTCCCCTGGGTGCGGAGCTCACCTGCACCCCGCATCTACACGGCACCGTGCCGCCGCGCGTGGTCAAGCAGGTTCAGTCGCTGTGCGCGCAAAACCTGACCGCCAAGAGCGCCAAAAAGCTTAAGAAACAGGCCAACGCCCTCCTTCAGGAGGCGCAGACGCGGCGCTCGCTCTTCTCTCATTCCTCCGAGGATTCGGGGCTGGATGCGTTCCTCCCGGCAGAGGCTGAAAGCCTGCAGGAGCAGCTCGCCGCGGATGTCACCCCCGGAGAGGCGGGCTTCGGTGACGGGTCACCGCAGGGCACTCCCCTCGATGTGATACTCAAGGCCAGCGAATCGCCGATTATGCACGCCCAGGCTGAATTTGCCGAGCATTTTACGCGGGATTTGATTCAGCATATTTACGCCGTTACCCCGGAATATTTTGAGCATATTGTGGCCGATATTTTTACGGCCCTCGGCTTTATCACCGAGGTGACCGGCGGCGTGGACGATAAGGGCGTCGACGTTATTGCCCGCTATTCCGACGGTCTCGATTTCGCTCCCATTTACATTCAGGTTAAGCACTATTGCGGAACCATGAAGGTTACGCCCAATGAGATTCAGAAGCTGGCCGGGGCGGTTCTTCTACACGGCGGTCTGCAGGGTGTGCTCGTGACCTGCGGTTCGTTCGCTCAGCCGGTTCCCGAGTACCTGCAGGGCCTTCCGGGCGCGCGCAATATAGCCCTGGTCGATCAGCACAAGCTGGTGGAGCTCATGATTCGCCATCGCGTGGGCGTGCGCGAGGGCGAGGGCGAATGTGGCTACACAATTGACGAAGAGTACTTCGAGAAGGGCATAGAACCCTAACCTACCCCGTGCTGGTGGCGCAGCTACCGCGGCCGCTCGCACGGGGATTTACGCCTGCGACACGAGCCTGCGATATACGTATATTCGCCGGCCACGATATGCGCTGCGGCAAATTCTTTCGGCCCCCGTTTCCCCGCGGCGCCCGTTTATGTCTCGGTAGATTTCCAGGTATTTCTCGTCATTAATTCCGGCACCTATCTTCCGCATATTTTCTTCCGCGTATTTCTCGACCTACCCCGAAATGGGGAGCGCCGCCTTGTACGGCTAGAATAAAGAATGTTATGCGATGCATATTCCTCGCGTTCTCAGGGCAGAGGACAGCTCCGAGTTAGGGAGAGATGAGCCCCGCAATATTCACTCGGGGGGCCACTCTTACTCGGCCCGAACGTCGTTCGCGGCGCGTCGCACCACCATAAATTCATACATTTAAATCACGATAAGGAATCCCCCAGTGGCTTTTGTGAATAAAACGATGCTTCACCTCGACCACTCCGACCTGCGTCAGCTGCAGGAACAGACTTCCTGGGAGGCGCTGCCCGAGCAGGCGCATACCCTCGGCCTCGCGGCCGCTTTCTCGCTCCTGCACCACTTCGAGCGCGCATCCGAGCGCGGCGAGAAGGTTTTCTTCCCCGATACGTACACCCCGGTCGGCGTGGATCTGGGCTTCACCATGACTCAGCGTTTTATCGCCGTCGATGACACCGTGCTCTTCCGCGAGGCCGTCAATAAACTCATCACCGCTCTCGTCAACAGCGACTACCTGGAGGTTTCCCTCAGCCAGCTGCACCCCGGCAACCTGAACTACGCGCTCAGCGAGGCCGGGCGCGAGCTACTCGCCGCCTCCAAGGAGAGCCAGGCCCGCGACCTCGCGAAGATTCTGCCCCTGCAGACCGGCGTCTACCTGTACTACCTGCAGCGCTTCTACCCCGAGCTGCTCTCGCACCTGACGGTCCGCGAGCTGCTGCCGATCGTGCTGAGCGTAACCCCCTCCTACCCCGCGGCCGCCCCCGTTAAGATTCGCGAACTGGTGCTGCGCGAGTGCGGTTTCGTGCAGGGCTGGTACGGCCTGTCCTACCTGGAGCAGCGCATCGTCGAGCCCGCCATCGCCCGGGCGCTGAGCCTGCTGACCCGCGCCGGATACCTGCGCACGAAGACCATCCACGAGCACACCGATTCGCCGGTGACCCTGTACTCGCTCTCGCCCGAGGCGAAGGAACTCGTGGCACGCTACCCCGAGCAGGCGGTACCCGCCGCCGAGCTGTCCTCGGTGCTGAAGGAGGTTCCCGAGGACGATGCCGCCGCCGTAACCGCAGAGGATATTCTCGCGACCGAGAAGCTGCTGGTGCATATGGGTGCCCTGCTCTTCGGCGTGCTCAACGACGGCGGCGCGGACGTCGAGCTGAGCCTGCCCAGCCTGGAGCAAGTCTTCGAGCGGGACGAACGCCTCAATGCCGCCACGGAGAACCCCTACTTCCAGCGCATCGAGGCGCAGGACTACCTCTACGACGTGCTGACCGCGCACCGTTACCTCTCCGAGCGCGACACCGTGTACTCGCTGGGACCGGATTTTGCCCCCGCGCTCGCGCAGGCTCAGGAGCCGAAGGTTGAACGTCTGGTAACCGCGGCCCTGCTCGACCCCGCCGCGGTGGACGCGCTGCCCTACCCGCACCAGCTGCTCTACCCGATCCTGAAGATTGTGAGCGAGAGCCCGCGTATCTCGTACTACGACGTGTACGACGAGCTGAAGGCTTCCCTCAACATCCCCTACCTGCAGGGAGAAATCGCGCCGCACCGCTACAAACTGACCCCGCGCCTGCGCAATCGCTTCTCGGTGGCTATGCACGTGCTCAAGGGTGAGCGGCTCTTGAACGCCCTGCGCGAGGGTACGGGCCGCACCTCCCGCAAGAACCCGGAACGCTACGAGCTGAGCGAGTCGGGTCGCGAGCTGCTGGAGCGCTTCCCCGAGGGCGCCCCGGAGGCGGTGACCGCCCGCATGGCGCCCCTGCCGCCGCAATCGCTCAAGCACAAGCTGCCGCAGGATATTGCCGAGGAGCTTGCCGCCCGCGAGCAGGCGGTGCAGGCCGCGAAGGAGGCGCGCGCCGCCGAGCGTCAGGCCCGCCTGGCCGCTCGTGAGCAGTCGCATCGTGCCGAGCCGGTGCCGGGCGCATCCCCCGCACTGCTGGCCCGCCCGGGTGCCGCCGCATCCGCTACCCCCTCGGTCTCGGAGGCCCCCACGGTTCCCGCCTCGGCTCCAGCCGCGCAGTCTCCCTCGGCTCCGGCACCCGCCGTTTCCGAGGCGCCCGCCGCGACCCTGAGCGTCGAGCCCTCCGCAGCCCTTGAGGTTGCCGCCTCCCAGGTGCGTGAGGCTCTCAAGCGGTACCGCGCGGTCTTCCGCCGCGAGGCCCTGGCCCCGGCCCTGGCGGGCGTGAGCGACGAGCGGTTCCGCCGCATCGGGTTCGACCTGTTCCTCATGCGCGGCTACAGCGTTGAGCCGTTGGATGCTCAGGGCGTGGACGGCGTGGCGACCCCCGCCAGCGGCGATGCAGAACGCGCGTTCTACATTCGGGCCCTGCGTCTGGATTCCGGAACGGTTTCCCCGCAGGAGGTCACCCAATTCTTCCTGGCCGTGCACGCCCGAGGCGGTCAGCTCGGCACCTTCGTCACGAACACCGCGTTCAGCGATGAGGCCTACGACGAGTTCATCCGCTGCTCAACCAAGTACCCGCAGATTCTGGTGGATCTGGTTTCGGGTAATGAGCTACAGGATCGCCTCATCGCGCACCGCCTGGGCGTGGCCGAAGGAGCCGGCGGTCTGCTCGAGCTGAAGGGTGAGTACTTCACGAGCTAACGGCTCGCGGGGGCCGGGCGGAGCCGGGAGGTCCGCATCTGGCCGAAAGAGCCACTATCGAGGGGCCCGTGCACACGAGAATCATCCGTGCGCGCGGGCCCCGTGCTCTCCCGGGCCCCCGACCGACCTGCCCCGTCGCGGTGTGTAATAATACCGCCACAAGAGGGGCATATCGTGGCAGAAGGCACACTGCTGGGTTAGGATATGAACATGAGCACCTACCAGGAACTTCCGAGCATTTACCGCGTGAAGCGCCAGTTGAGCGACGTCGATCAGCTGGCCAACGATTACTTCGAAAAGGTCCTCGACCTTAACCCCGTGCTGGCTACGGAGCTGGGCCGCAAGGGCGTCGAAACCCTCTACCCCGATTACTCCCCCGCCGGAGAGAAGGCACTGCACCGCCTGGCCAAGAAAACCCTCAAGAAGATTGACAGCGTTCTGCCCATCGACGACGTCGACCTGGTCACCCTGGACGCCCTTCAGGAGCGCTTGAGCCTGTACCGCGCCCAGCGCAAGGCGGGGTTCGGCTATTGGCAGCTTAACAACATCACCTCTGTTCCGCAGGAGGTGCGCTCCGTCTTCGACCTCATGAAGCGCAACTCCCGCGAGGACTGGGAGCACATTATCGGCCGCATGCACCGCGTGCCCGAGGCGCTGGACGGGCTTGTGCTGAGCCTCGAGGCGGCCCGCGCGGACGGCAAGATTTCCCCGCGCCGCCAGGTGGACATCGTCATCGAGCAGACCGCCGCGTACTACGCACCCGGTGGTTTCTTTGACGAGCTGGCCGCCGAGGTTGCCGCCGCCGAGCCCGAGCTGGCCGAGGCCGCCGCAGAGGGTGCCGAGCGCGCCAAGGACGGCTACCGCCACCTCAATGACTACCTCGTGACGGTTCTGCAGCCCGCCGCCCCCGCCCGCGATGCGGTGGGCCGCGAGGCGTACAGTCTGCACTCGCGCTCTTTCCTGGGCACCACCGTCGACCTGGACGAAACCTACGTCTGGGGCGTGAAGGAGCTGGAGAGCATCATCGCCCGTCAGCGCGAAGTGGCCGAAGAGATTGAGCCCGGCGCCAGCATCGAGCGCGCCAAGCAGCTGCTCGACGAAGACCCGAACCGACAGCTGAACGGCACCGACGAGCTGAAGGCGTGGATGCAGAAGCTCGCCGACGCGGCGGTGGAGGACCTCTCCGCCGAGCACTTCGCGATTGGCGGCCCCATGCGCCGCATCGAGTGCTGCATCGCGCCCACCCACGAGGGCGGCATCTACTACACCGGCCCCTCCCCCGACTTCTCGCGTCCCGGCCGCATGTGGTGGTCCGTGCCCGAGGGTGAGGACCGGTTCACGACCTGGCGCGAAACCTCCACTGTGTACCACGAGGGCGTTCCGGGGCACCACCTGCAGATTTCCATCGCCACGGCTCTGGCCGGAACCATGAACTCCTGGCGTACCAACATGTTGTGGGTTTCGGGTCACGGCGAGGGCTGGGCCCTGTACGCCGAGCGCCTCATGGAGGAGCTGGGCTACCTGAAGGATCCGGGCGACCGCATGGGCATGCTGAACGCGCAGCGGATGCGCGCGGCCCGCGTGGTCTTCGATATCGGCGTTCACTGCGAGCTGCCGGTGCCCGATGAGTGGACCGAGCGCCTCGGCGTTGAGCCCGGAACGATCTGGACCTCCGAGCTGGGCTACGAATTCCTGAAGCAGAACCTGGACGATTCCGAGGGTCAGGTGCGCTTCGAGTTCCTGCGCTACCTGGGCTGGCCGGGCCAGGCCCCCAGCTATAAGATTGGTGAGCGCCTGTGGCTGCAGCTGCGCGAGCAGGCCCTGGCCCGCGGCGAGGATATGCGCCAGTTCCACACTCGAGCCCTGATGCTCGGCTCGGTGGGTCTGGACACCCTGCGTCGTGCGCTCACCGACGAGATGATGCTTCCGCTCGAGGCCGAAGACGACGACGATGACGACGACTAGGCCGTAGCACCGCGCCGGTTTTTCGTCACGGCCCCGCCGCAACGGCTGGCTTAACGCCGAAGGCCCCCACCTCAGCTAGTGAGGTGGGGGCCTTCGGCGTTAGCGGGCTCGGCGGTTCAGCCTCAGCCGAGCCCGGCGTGCGCGCCTAGTAGCCGAAGCTTGCCGTGCCGGGATCCTGCGAGGCGGAACCCAGCGAGCCGGGGGCGTTCAGGTCAACCAGGTGCGGCGCGAAGCGGCACCAGTAGTCGGTCAGCGCGCCGTTGGATTCGCGGATGCCCACGCCCACGCAACGTCCGCCGACGACCCACACGCCCAGAACGGGGTGGCTCACCGGCTGGATGATACCCTCGTAGCGGGGTGCCGGGATGTACTCCTGGTAGACGAACTCGCTCTCGGGGGCGGTGGAGAAGAAGTCGTCCTCCTCCGGCTTGACGAAGACGTTGTAGTCGGGGGCGTAAATCTCCACGCCGTCGCCCTCGCGCCCGAAGATGGGCTTGCGGACCCAGTTGCGCAGGTCGCCGCGATGCCCGGCGTAGGTGGGTACCAGGTTCGGGTGGCCCGGGTACTTATCCCAGAGAGCGGCCAGCAGCAGCTTATTGGACAGGAACATCTTCCAGGCGGGCTCAATCCAGCGCTGCACCGCGCCGTGGTAGGCGAAGAGCAGCTGGTCGTAGCCCGAGTCGCTGTCGGTGGCCAGATCCTCCCAGGGGTAGAGCTTGAAGAGGTTGTTGATGGGCCGCCCCTCGGCGTCCTTCCAGCTCTTGGTCGGCTCGTCAAAGATAATCTCGTCAATGGGCACGAGGATGGTTTCGACGCCGGCCTGCTGGGCGGCGTAGGCGATGAGCCACAGGTTGTTGTAGTCCTCCCGGTTCTCGTCGATGTCCTCGGGCACGTGGGCCAGGTGCAGGACGGGGCGCTGGCCGCTCGTGAGCTCGGGCGCAAAAATCTGTCGCCAGCGGTCCACGAAGGCCTCGCCGATTTCGCCCCAGTGCGCGTAGCCCTGCATGTCGAGGCGCTGATCCTTGGCCCAGGTCTTCTGGCAGACGGCCGCCTCCACGATACCGGTGGGGGTGTCGGCGTTGTACTCCAGCAGCTTGAGGGGTTCGCCGGGCACGCCGGAGTAGATGAAGTCGAAGCGTCCGTAGAAGTCGGGGTCGCGGCGGTTCCAGGATTCGACGGCCAGGTTGAAGGCGCCGTGCGGCAGGCCCAGGGTGCCAAAGGCCCCGGAGGCCAGGTAGTCCACGGCGCTCAGGCACATGCGGTGCATTTCTTCGGCCTGGGCGCGGACGGAATTCATCTCCTCCGGGCTGAAGATGTAGGCTGCGTACTCGTTCCAGTAGTGGTCGGGGTCGTCGGGGCCGTCCACGCTGTAGGTGAGGCCTTCTTCGACGATGACCTTCTCCCACTCGGGGCGGCCCAGGGGGAATTCTTCACGGCGCATAGTGGTTTCCTTGCCGGTAGCGGGGGTGATGTACGGGTGCGGATGCGGGAGGGTTTAGCCGCCGGAGCGGCCGCCGCCGGACTTGGAGCCGCCGCCGAAGCCGCCCTTGCTGCCGCTGGACTTGCTACCCGACTTGTTCGAGCTGGACGAACCCGACTTGCTACCCGACTTGTTGCTGGAGCTGGTGCCCGACTTAGAGGAGTTGGAGGAGTTGGAGGAGCCAGAATTGCTACCGCTACTGCCGTTGCGGCGGGAGTTCGAGACGGTACCGGTCGTGTTATCGCGCACCGAGGAGGTCTTGCCGGTGTTCTTGGTCGAAGTTTCCTTACCCGACGAAATCGTCGAGGACTTCTTGGCGCTGCGGTAGGAGTCCTCGAATCCGCCGCCGCTCGAGGGCACGCCGCTGTACACCGTGCCGTTCGAGGGACGGGTCGTGGAGCCGCCCGAGAGCTTCTCGCCCACGCGCGGAATGTAGTTGCTCGACGCTCCGTTCGAGTTGGCGGCACTCTGACGGCCCAGGTAGTACCACAGGAAGGCGTTGGAGCCGCTGTGGTGGGTCGTGGTGGAGGAGTTCGAGGTGCCCGAAGAACCGGAAGAACCGGAAGAACCCGAGGAACCCGAAGAGCTCGAGGAATCCGAGCTGGCCGACTCCGAGGGGCTGGCGGTCGTTTCTTGCGCACCTGCCTTCTCACATTCGGAGTCGTCCACGCGCTGACCGGTCGTGGCGTCCTGGCAGACGCGGGCGTACTCATCGCCGGTGGCGAGGAAGGCGTTCTCCTCCTGATGCATGCTGTTGTAGGCGAAGATGCCGCCACCGATGAGCAGCACGCCGGCGCCGGCCACCGCGATCATCTTGGTCACGCCGGGGCGGGTGGCGCCCAGGTTCACGGCGTTCTGCGAGGTGGAGCGGGCGGCGCGGCTCGCGAAATCGGCAATGGAGTTGAGGGGGCCTCGCGAGGTCTTGGGCTGATCAACCCGGTGGGTTCCGCCCGGGCGTTGGGGTGCAGAACTCATGCATCTCTCCTTGAAGGTGTCGTGCGGGGGCGTTCTCGCCGGATGCGCGGCCGGCCGGTGAGTACCTGCCGAGGACGGCCTCGGAGGGGGACCACCGGGCCGTTGCACGGGCCGGAAGAGCGAAAACGGCGCTGGTCCGGGGCCTATCCCGGACGCACATCCAGCATAGCAAGGGAGTCTGGGAGTCACCTTAGTTCGGGGAGCCGTCTCACGAGGTTTCACGCGTTGTGCCGGTCTCGTTATGCCCGCGTTCCATTCGAGTTTGCCTGTTGTTTGCTTTTCAGCGTTCCGAAGGCTTCGCAGCCTCGTTTCGCGTGGCTTACTCTCGCACCGCCGCGCGCCGCGAGGGAATCCTGGACGAGACCCTCTACAACGCTCCCCGCTCCGAGGGTGGCTTCGTGCCGGAGGCGCTGTACGAGGAGCAGGTGGCCGACGAGCCGAAGCGCCTGCAGGTGGCCGAGACTCGCTAGGCCCGCTAGGTCGGCCAAGTCGGGTGCCCCCGCAGCTCCGCGCGGACGGTTTTGAGGCCGCCGGCGCGCAAAACGGCCGTCACCATGTTTACGGCGTATCTCACTCCCCGCAGTTGCGGGGATTGGGATACGCCGTTTGCGTACCCACAGCGGGGTTCGTCGCATGAATCGCAAGCCTAGACAGCAAGCCCATAATTGCAAACCTAGCCCGCGGCCTGTACTCGGCCTATCGCGGTCCGTTCGCGCGCTACCTGTACGCCCATCGCGAGCGCGGCAAGCTTCAAGGTGCACGTGAGGGTAAACTTCCCGCTCCCGGCCTTAAAATAGAGAGCATGACTGCAGTAGACCCCTCCCCCGTCCCTTCCGCCGAGGCCGCGCCGGCACGATTGGTGCTCGCCTCTGCATCCCCCGCGCGCCGCAAGCTCCTGGAGGATTCCCGCATCGCCTTTACGGTGCACGTCTCCTCGGTTGATGAGGACGCCGCGCTCGCCGCCGCCAACGAGCAGGCACAAGCCGAAGGACGCGAGGGGCTCAGCCCGGCCGAGACCGCTTCCCTCCTGGCGAGTCTCAAGGCCCGCGCGGTTGCCGAGGAGCTGGCCGCCGAGGGCGTGCGCGATGCCCTGGTGCTGGGCTGCGATTCCGTCTTCGAGTTCGAGGGTCGGGCCTACGGCAAGCCGCACACCGCAGAGAACGCCCGCGAACGCATCACCGCCATGAGCGGGCACCACGGCACGCTCCACACGGGTCACGCGCTCGTGGATCTGCGGGAGTTCGACCCCGAGAAGCATGCGGAGGCGCCCGCCGTTGCCGAGCTGCGTAGCGCCGTCGTGCACTTCGATGAGCTGAGCCCCGCCGAGGTCGAAGCGTACATCGCCACGGGCGAGCCGCTGTGGGTGGCGGGCTCCTTCACCCTGGACGGCTACGGTTCGGCGTTTATCCGCGGTATCGAGGGCGAGTTCCACACGGTGGTTGGCCTGTCCATCCACGCCCTGCGCGAGCTGCTGCGCCGCCGCGGCGTGGCCGTCACGGACCTGTGGCTACCGCCCGAGGACTGACCCAGCGGACCAGCCCCGAGGACAAAACACCCGCGCGGACGCGCACGCCGGACCGCGCCCCGCACCTCCAACACACGTATTTGAACACCAATCGATATCATGGAACAGTACGATGCGCGATACATTCGCCATTCTTGCCGTTTCTCGATATGCTTTCGGCAGGAGATAAAGGAGAGCTTTAAGTGACTCAGAACCAGGCAGAAGCCGCCAAAAAATTTACCGCGGTCCCCGGCCGACACACCGGCCCGGTCAGCAAGATTCTCATCGCCAACCGCGGCGAAATCGCCGTCCGCGTGATTCGCGCGGCCCGCGACGAGGGCCTGCAGACCGTCGCCGTCTACGCTGATCCCGACCGCGACTCCCTGCACGTGAAGCTGGCCGATGAGGCGTACGCCCTGGGCGGTTCCACCGCGGCACAGTCCTACCTGGTGATGGATAAGCTCATCGAGGTGGCCATCCGCTCCGGTGCCGACGCCGTGCACCCCGGCTACGGCTTCCTCTCCGAGAACGCGCAGTTCGCGCAGAAGTGCATCGACGCCGGCCTGACCTGGATTGGTCCCTCCCCCCAGTCCATTACCCAGCTGGGCGATAAGGTGGCCGCGCGCCACATCGCTCAGAAGGTGGGCGCTCCCCTGGTTCCGGGTACCAAGGATCCGGTCAAATCCGCCGACGAGGTTGTTGCCTTCGCCGACGAGCACGGCCTGCCGATTGCCGTGAAGGCCGCCTTCGGTGGCGGTGGCCGCGGCATCAAGGTGGCCCGCGACCGCGAGAGCATCGTCGAGATGTACGAGTCCGCCGTACGCGAGGCAACCGCGGCGTTCGGTCGCGGCGAGTGCTTCATCGAGCGCTTCCTGGATTCCCCGCGTCACGTTGAGACCCAGTGCCTGGCCGATGCGCACGGCAACGTCGTGGTGGTCTCCACCCGTGACTGCTCCCTGCAGCGCCGCAACCAGAAGCTCGTCGAGGAGGCACCCGCCCCCTACCTGAGCGAAGAGCAGACCAAGCGCCTCTACGAGGCCTCCCGCGCGATTCTGCGCGAGGCCGGCTACCAGGGTGCAGGTACCTGCGAGTTCCTGGTCGGCACTGACGGCACCATCTCCTTCCTCGAGGTCAACACCCGCCTGCAGGTGGAGCACCCCGTCTCCGAGGAAATTTCGGGTCTCGACCTGGTGCGCGAGCAGTTCCGCATCGCCCGCGGCGAGAAGATTGAGGAGAAGGACCCCGTGCTGCGCGGCCACTCCTTCGAGTTCCGCATCAACGGCGAGGACCCGGGCCGCTCCTTCATGCCGGCCCCCGGCACCATCGAGAAGCTGAACGTCCCCACCGGCCCCGGCGTGCGCTGGGATTCCGGTTTCGTGGCCGGCGACGTCATCGGCGGCAACTTCGACTCCATGCTGGCCAAGCTGATTGTGACCGGCGCGGATCGCGAGCAGGCCCTGCAGCGTGCCCGCCGCGCCCTGTCCGAGCTGAGCATCGAGGGTATGCCCACCGTCATCCCGTTCCACCGCGTGGTTCTGGAGGACCCGGCGTTCGTGCCGGCCGAGGGTGAGGACTTCAAGGTGCACACCCGCTGGATTGAGACCGAGTTCAACAACACGATTCCCATGTACGCTGGCGCCCCCGGTAGCGTGGATTCCGATGAGGATGAGCGCACCACCGTGGTGGTTGAGGTCAACGGCAAGCGAATGGAGGTGTCCCTGCCCGAGATGGGTGGCGCCGCCAAGCCCGCCGCCAAGCCGGCTTCGAAGAGCCGCAAGTCCCGCTCCTCCCGCGCATCGGCGAAGGCCGGCGGCGACGAGCTGACAAGCCCCATGCAGGGCACCATCGTGAAGGTGGCCGTCTCCGACGGAGATACCGTGGCCGAGGGTGACCTCGTTCTGGTCCTGGAGGCCATGAAGATGGAGCAGCCCATTACCGCGCACAAGGCCGGTAAGGTTTCGGGTCTGTCGGCTAAGCCGGGCGACACCGTCACCTCCGGTGCGGTGCTGGCGACCATCAAGTAGCGACCATCAAGTAGCTTTTGCGAAGCATCCCCGTTGCGAGTTTCTCTCGCGGCGGGGATGCTTGCGTATTGGCTCATCACGCGCGCGGTGCGGCGGCCCCCGTTCCTCCGCCGAGGATTATCCGGGGATGCGCCGCCCCTGAAAATTACCGTTCGGAGGGCTGCCGTCCAGATAGTGACGGGGCCTGCGCTAACTTTTCTGAACGGTTTATAATAATGCACTTTAGGGGAACCTTTCGTTCCGAACCCGCACACCCGGTTCAATTCCTCCGGCCTCACGCCGCGGCACTATCCCCGCCGCCTAGCACGCCGAGAGCTGCGTCACCGACGCCACGGGTTCCCTTTTGTACGCACAGTCAGTCCATCCTCGGGAGCATCTCTCATGAGCACCACCGTATCCGGCACCAGGGCCTCCGCCGCGCCGGTCGAGAACACGACGCCTCGCAGCCGCGTGATTCTCGCGTCGCTCATTGGTACCACCATTGAGTTCTACGATTTCTATATCTACGCCACCGCCGCCGTGGCCGTCTTCCCCGTGCTGTTCTTCCCCGCGAAGGACGCCACGACCGAGCTGCTGGCCTCCTTCGCAACCTTCGGTGTCGCCTTCGTCGCGCGTCCCCTCGGTTCCATTATTTTTGGCCACTTCGGCGACAAGATTGGTCGTAAGGCAACCCTCGTCGGTGCGCTGCTCACCATGGGTATAGCGACCTTCATCATCGGCCTGCTGCCCACCTACCACCAGATTGGTCTCTGGGCACCGACCATGCTGACCATCATGCGCTTCTGCCAGGGCCTTGGCCTGGGCGGCGAATGGTCCGGCGCGGCTCTGCTCGCCAGCGAGTACGCGAAGGATGGTAAGCGCGCCCGCGCCGCCATGTGGCCCCAGCTGGGTGCCCCCATCGGCTTCGTTCTCGCCAACGGCTTCATGCTGATTCTGACCAGCTTCATCGCTTTTAACTCCACCACCGACGCGAAGAACCTCGAGCACCCCTTCCTCGTCTGGGGTTGGCGTATCCCGTTCCTGCTCTCCATCGTGATGGTCGCCGTCGGCCTCTACGTGCGTTTCCGTTTGGAGGAGACCCCCGTCTTCGCCAAGGCTGCCGCCAACAATGAGAAGGTTAAGACCCCGCTCGTTGAGGCGTTCAAGGTTGCCTGGTGGCCCATGA
>ERZ772909.664-NODE-664-length-20657-cov-3.482477_pt1 | contig 20657 bp, 17 predicted proteins | sample MGYA00511137_ERZ772909 | MGnify/ENA primary metagenome ERZ772909 (study PRJEB29015, sample SAMEA2738095) | human oral metagenome | biome: human oral; feature: human-associated habitat; material: saliva | place: China | collected 2270 ... | reverse complement strand
ACGAGAAATAGGAGGCAGTTCAAAACACACCTAAGTCGGATAATCTGTCAAAAAGACGTATACATGACGCTGAAAATACCTCAATCATGCAGATTATCTTCATTAGATGTGTAAAATGCCCGCATCTGAGCAGAATATCTGACTTAGGTGTGTTCCGTAGATACAGAATTTATCGATAGTTAAATTTCTTATATAAGTCTATTCATGTTTAAGCATATTAGATGAAGTTTATGCATAGAGATGCATATCAGGTAGTGCGACCGCCTAGCTGCCTGGCTATCTTGATTAGAAACATGTCGATTCTTCGGCAGAACCTACCAAAGCTGCGCTATTTTGTGCGCCAGGCCTAAAAGCCGACGCTAACACGCTGCAGAATCATAATCACCCGCATATGAACTGCCTCCCATTTCTTATGTCCAAGAAATGGGAGGCAGTTCACATTCGTCGGGCGCTTTTTTATGCCGTTTACGGGAGTGAATTTGGAACAAAGTGCGTGTACTGGTAAACTATTAAAAAGTTGATGAAGGAGGTACTATGTCACTGTATCGTCATCTACGTTCTAGTTTGGGTTCAGCCCAAAAAATTGCGCTTGCTGCCAGCACTTTTGTCATGACAATTGCGCTACCCGTTATCGCATTAGCTGATGTTATTGATACGCCAAGAGTTGGTAATGCGCCAAGAGTTGGTCTAGCTACTTCTCATGCAAGTTTGATTGCAGTCATTGTTCTTGTGGCTGTAGTCGGATTTATCGTGATTAAAAGGCGTAACAGGTAATAATTTGCCTACAACAAAGCAAGTTCTTCCCAAAAAAGAAGTCACTACGTTTGCGTATGCGCTTTGCCACTTTGTAGTTGACTTTGCCTGCGTATCTTCGATGCTCTGTGCCGTAAGCCGAGTGTTGGGAGAGTCTGGCCAAGGTTCGCTGGAAGTTATTGCACTGAGCATCCTACTGTACGACATTGTTGCCTTTACTTTGCAATTACCTGCAGGTATTGCATTGGATAAACTGGATAAGAACTTCTATGCCGCCTTACTTTCGTATGCTTTAGTGGGCGCTGGAGTTATTCTTTCGCTGGTCCCTATAGCCCTTCTCGAGTGGCCTGCGATTCTTTTGCTTGCGATTGGAAACGCACTCTTCCATAGTGCAGGTGGCCTTTGCGTACTTAACATTTCACAAAAACACGCAGGGCCTTCGGGAATCTTTATTGCAACTGGTGCCATTGGAGTCTTTTTAGGCACGCAAAGTGCTCAAATGGGCAGGCTTCAGATTGCATTTTCCCTACTTGTGCTGTTGTTCTTATGTGCGCTCATCACGCTTGTAGTTCAGAAGGTCAACAAGAAATACTGGAACGTTCATAACGTTTCGTATGATATTCCTAGGCTTTCGTCCAATACACTGCTTGCGATTGTGCTACTCACCCTCGTAGTGGCGCTGAGAAGCTATGCTGGCATGGTTATGGCGTTTCCCTGGAAGAACGAGATGTTGCTCCTTGTATTAAGCATCCTTGGCGTATTTGCAGGTAAAGCTCTTGGTGGAGTGGTTGCTGATCGTATTGGCTTCAGGACTACAGCTATCTTCTCGCTCATTGCTGCAGCTACTTTATTTGCTCCCTCATGGGAGATGCCGGTTATGGGCCTTCTGGGTGTATTTTTCTTCAACTTTACTATGTCCATTACGTTGGCATCTCTGGCAAACATCTTGCCTAACGCAAAAGGTACCGCGTTTGGACTGGCCAGTTTCTCACTAGCCGTAGGTGCGTTGCCTGCGCTCGTAGGATTCCGTATTGAACAACCTGCAATGCTCTCTGGTATCAGTTTGGTCTCGGCACTTGCGTTGGGCGTAGGTCTTACTCTGGTCAAAGACACTGTGGTCACGGGTCCATTTGGACATGAGCGCATGCTCCAAGTAGCACAGGTTGCTGAGACTGTAGAGGAAGATAATCTAATCGCAGAGCTATCTGATCAGGTTGATGAGCTTGCGGTTGAAGATGAGTGTGTGGCTGAAGGCCAACTGGCCGCTGAAGACAAACAAGTAGAAGGCTAATGGCATGGACGATCAAATATTTTTGTTGCCGTATTTGATAACCATTATTCCGATATTCGCGTTCTGTCTGATTCTGACTATTACTGTCGAGCTTATTGTCGCAAAATCGCTGGGCGTTAAAGACAATCAAGCACTGTTGATTGTTGTTGCTGCTCAAGTGCTTACTAATCCAATTGCTGTTTTTATCACAAGCGCCCTTGTTGATGTGGTTGCTAACGACGTTCAGTACTGGGCGTGCGTCATAGCTGTTGAGCTGGTTGTTATTGCTGTTGAAGGTCTCATTTACAAGGTAAAAAGAGTAAGTAACACCCCATGGACTCTTTCAATCTTGTCCAACCTTGCGTCGGTTTCTGTAGGTATTCTCGTTCAAACACTTATATAAAAATTTAGCGAGAAACCCTTTGAATAGAAGGGGTTTCTCGCCAAATCTGGGTGATTATTTGAGTTGAAGCCTTAATGAACCATTGCGATAAGAAGAGCTCCGACCATAAGACCAATGGATGTTCTGAGAGCTGCTGAGGCTTGCCTGTGCAAGAGCTTTTGCGCGCGGGTTGTGTGCGTGAGCTGGGCATTTGAGGTGTTGAGTGTATGCATTGGTCCTCCTTTCTTAGCTCTTGTCTAGTATATGCCTAAAAGTAAGCTTTGGTAAACTCTTTAGTATAAAAATGATACAAAAAACTACGCCAAGCGTAAGCCCGATCATGCCTCCAGAAGAGGCGTCTAAGTAATAACTACCTGTTATTCCAATCAAAACGCTGATCGTGGCAATAAGCGGAGAAATCCAGAGCATATGCCGCATCTGATTGGTAAGAAGCCTTGCGCAGGCACCCGGAACAATAAGCAGCGAGACTGACAAAATGACGCCAACTGCCTGGAGCGATATGACAATTGCGAGGGCTAGGGCAACAAGCAAAAATGAAGTGAGTGTTTTAGTAGAAAGACCGATTGCTTGAACCTGCGTGGGATCAAATGAAAGCAAGGTCAGGTCCTTGTTTTTAAGGATAAGTAAGATTGCAATAGGCAGGCCAATACAAAGAACTTGTAGCATATCGGGAGTAGTGACCCCCAAAAGGTTTCCAAAGAGTATGTGTGAGAGGTTAATTTGACTTGGAACCTTGGATATGAGAACTGTTCCTAACGCAAAAAATGTTGTAAATACAATGCCGATAGCAGTATCGGGGCGCACAATTTGGCTCTTTTTGACTTGTCCGACCAACACCACGGTAATGAGAGCAAACACAAGTGCTCCCACCAGATAGGGAAGCCCCAGCAGGTGAGCAATGACCACGCCTGGAAGAATAGAATGCGAGATGGCGTCGCCCATGAGCGACCATCCCATATGCGTGATCCAGCAGCTCAAAAGCCCGCAGACTATGGCGGTTGCAATTCCGGTGATGAGGGCTCGCTGCATGAATGCGTATTGGAGAATGTCTACCTCAGGCATGGAGCACCTCCTCAATGTGGGTGTCTTCGGAAATACCAAGGTTCTGCAGGAGGGCGTCTCCAGAAAGAATCTCTTTCGAAGAGCCCTGTGCGGTAATGGTTTTATTGATGACCAGGCAAAGCGGGAATTTTTGCTGGGCCAAATTGATGTCGTGAATTGAAACGAGCAATGTTTTGCCTTCTTTACTGAGGTTATTGAGCTGTTCGGTGATGATAGCCTCAGAGCGAGCGTCTACTCCCGCAAACGGTTCGTCGAGAAATACCAGCTCAGCGGCTTGCGCTATTCCGCGTGCCACAAAAACACGCTTTCTTTGTCCGCCCGAGAGTTGGGCAAGTGGACGATCTGCAAGGTCGGCCAGGTTAACACGTTCAAGTGCCTGGACAACCAGCTCTTTGTCTTGAGTGGAAGGTATGCGCATCCAGCCCTGATGAACATATCTTCCCTGCATAACAACGTCTTTTACGAGCAGCGGAAACGTTGCGTCAATTGCCTCCGTTTGAGGGACGTAGGCTACTTTGCCCTGCTTGCGCGCCTGTGAAAGAGGTTGCTGACCCCAAGTAAGTGAACCCTCCCATGCGATGGTGTCCATCAGTGCTTTGAAGAGCGTAGATTTACCGGCACCGTTGACGCCAACAAGTGCGCAAAGATCTCCTGTTGAGAGCGAGAAATTCACGTCATAAATGACGGGTTTCTCGCGGTCTTTTTTCTCGTACCAGGCGCAAAGTTGCGAAACACAAAGATTCATCGAACAATTACCTTCCCATGAGACCAGATACGATTGCGTCTGCGTCGTGTTGCAGCAGGTCAAGATAGGTGGGTACGGGGCCGTCAGCTTCCGAGAGGGAGTCTACGTACAAGATGTTCTTCTCGCCAGTTTTGAGGACAGCACCCGTCTCGTCGGCTACCTGCTGCATTGCCTTGGGGCTTACCGTGGATTCGCAGAATACTGCGGGGATTTGCTGGGCTTTTACGGCTTCGACAACCTTGGCGATTTGCTGCGGAGTGCCTTCATCAGCGGCGTTAACGGCCCAAAGGTAGAGTTCCTTCATGTTGGTATCGCGGCACAGGTACGAGAACGCTCCCTCGCAGGTCACAAGCGTGCGCTGGCTCTCCGGCAGGGCGCTAAGCTCCTCAATCAGGTGAGAGGAGATGTTGTCGAGCTCCTTTTTGTATGCGTCGCCGTTGAACTCGAAGTCCTTGGCGTGGTCGGGGACAAGGTTGCTCAGCGCACGGACGATATTCTCGACATAGATCTTGCCGTTTGCGGGCGACATCCACGCATGCGGATTGGCCTGGCCCTGGTAGTCACCCTCTGCGATGGGGATGGCGGTGATGCCTTCGCTGAGGTCAGCGCGTTGAGCAGGCGAGTCATCGACGAAGCGCTCAAACCAGCGCTCAAGCCCCAAGCCGTTGTTGAGAATGAGCTGGGCTTTTTGCGCGCGCTTGAGGTCGTCGGGCGTGGGCTCGTAGTCGTGGATTTCGGCGCCGGCCTTGGTGATGGATTCTACCTGGCAAAACTCGCCTGCAACGCGAGAAGCCATGTCCTGGATCACGGTGAAGGTAGTTAGAACCAGGGGAGTGTCAGGATTCTGATTCTGTGCGGAGCTCGAGCTGGCTGCAGAATCGCGTGGACTACATGCGGCGAGAGAAGCGATGGTGGCCGCAGAGCTTGCGCCGAGCAAGGTGAGTGCTGACCTGCGGGATAGGAGAAGGTTGCAGGTGGAGTGAGGCTGTGAGTCAGCGATTGGGCGCGGGCTCGTGCGCGGTTGCAGGTTCGTGTGCAGTTGCTGGTTCGTAAGTGCCGAGCTATGTGTGGAGCGATGTTTCATTGTGACTTCCTTCAAAGAGTTGAGAGCAGGTAGCTACGGGACTGAAAGCAAGAAACTGATAGCGTGAAGCCAAGAGTTAGGAGTTTGGAGCTACGAGCTCAACGGGTTTCTCGCCCTATTGTATTCCTAAAAGTTAGCTATGTCTAACTTTTAGGTTATTATGGAAATCTGAAAAGCAATAATTTGTAGACAAAAGTCCAAAAGATTGAACATGAATTTTAATGTGTCATTTATGTCGCATTTTAAGCAAATTACTTTCTTTTATCTAATTTACCTTTGGATTTGTCTCTTTAAAATAATTTTTCTATAGAAAATTATGTGAATATGGCTAGAATTTATTTGTTTCCTAATGGTTTGTGCTCGTTAAAAAAAGGAGAGAGCATGGCATTCGATTTTACAGGTAAGTTGGTTCTGGTTACAGGCGGAAGCGCTGGTATTGGCGCTGAGATCTCCAAGGGTATTGTTGCTGGAGGTGGACATGTAATCGTTTGCTCTCGTCACGAGGACACTGGCCGCAAGTTTGTCGAGGAGCTCGGCGAGGGTAACTTCTTCTACACAATGGATATTGCAGATGCCGAGGGCGTCAAGAAGACCGTTGCTCAGATTCTTGAGGAGTGCGGCGACGTCAACGTTCTTATCAACTGCGCTGGTCGCATCAGCTCCGTTCCTTTCACCGAGGTTGACGACAAAGAGTGGAACAACACTATCAACACCAACCTCACCGGTACCTACAACGTAACTCACGCTCTCTGGCAGCACTTCATTGATCGTGGCGGCGCTCGCATCGTCAACGTTTCTTCCGTTGCAGGCAAGATCGGCGGCGGCCTCCTTGGTACTGTTGCTTACGCATCTTCTAAGGCTGGCATGAACGGCTTTACCAAGGCTATTGCTAAAGAGGGCGGCAAGTACGGCATTTCTTGTAACGCAGTTTGCCCATCTTTCACCATTACAGATATGACCACTGCACTCTCCAACGATGAGGAGAAGTACAAGAAGGTCGTAGGCATTATTCCTCTTGGCCGTCCTGCACAGGCATCTGAGCCTGCACAGATGGTACTGTTCTTTGCTTCCGATGCTGCAAGCTTCGTCAACGGTGAGGTTGGCGACTGCGACGGCGGCATTGTAATGGACTAGGTGATTGTTGATGGCTACAAAAGAACCAATTTCTATTCAGCACCCATTTAAGGCACTGGGCCGTATCCCAGGTGCAAACATTCTGATTCCTCTGCTACTTGGTGTTTTCATGAACACGTTTTTCCCAGAGGTATTCCCAACACTCGGCAGCTTTACCGCAGCGATGACCGTTAAGGGCACGGCTGCTCTTGTCGGCGCTTTCATGCTGTGCGTTGGCGCAACTATTTCGTTCAAGAGTGCACCAAAGGCTGCACTTCGCGGCGCAATCATCATCATTTCTAAGGTTGTGTTCTGCGTTGCTCTTGGTCTTGCAGTTCTGTTCTTCCTGAACGACAACCTGCTTGGTCTTTCTTCCATGGTCATCCTTGCTGCTTGCTCTGGTGCAAACAACTCCATGTACGCAGGCCTGATGGCTGATTATGGTAACGAGTATGAGCAGGGTGCAGTCGCAATTACTACGCTGGTAGTTGGCCCTCCAGTTACCATGCTTGCTCTTGGCGCAACTGGTCAGTCTCCAATTAACTGGTCTTTGCTTGGTGCAGTTCTCCCAATTATCCTGGGTATTCTGCTTGGCAACTGCTTCCCATCTATGAAGAAGATGCTCACAAGCGCTCTGCCAGCAATTATTGTCATGACCTTCTTTGCTATGGGCACAACCATGAAGTTTGATTCTCTCATTATGGCTGGTCCTGCAGGTATTCTGCTTGGCGTTATCTGCTCTGTTTGCGGTGGCTTTATCAACTACTTTGTTGATAAAGCAACTGGCGGAACCGGAATTGCAGGCGTTGCAATTTCTTCCTGCGCAGGTGCAAACGCACTTACACCTGCTGCTATGGCAGAGGCAAACCCAGCCCTGTATGGTGGTGCTGCTCTTGCAACAGCAAACGCACAGGTAGCAGCTGCAGTTATTGTTACTGCAATCCTGACACCACTGATTACTGGTTATGTCGCTGAGCACTTTGCTAAGAAGGACAACACCTCAGAGGAAGTTGTTGAGGCAGCTTAACAAGTCCTACAGTTCAAGTGTAAAATCCCAGCACCTAACGGTGCTGGGATTTTTTGTGCCACGAAGCAGCACTGGCTCCGTGCAAGAGTTGCTCGAAGAATGGTGATGGGCATCTGATGGAGGGGCAGTGGATGCAGAGATCCTTCGCGAATCACTCGAATAAGTCTCCAAGTGGTAAAAAATCCGTTTAGTTGGAGATTTCATTTTTCTGCATACAACGTTTGCCCAGATAAAAGTTTTTGAGGCGGTAAAAAATCGTCTTAGTTGGAGATAAAACGTCTAATTTTCAATTTTCATTTCCAACTAAACGCGTTTTTTACCTTTTTTGGCACATAATTTTGAGCCTGAAAATTACGTATTCATGGAAATGAATATAACAACCTGATTATGCAAAAAGGGTCAGAACAAAACGTTCTGACCCCTTGATTTGCAATAAAACCTGCGACAATCTTTGCCACAAGTAATTGGGGAAGTAATTTCTACAAGTAGCAACAAGCAATCTTAAACGACACCTACTTAATCAGGACATTTCCCTCATAGCTGTCATGAACGTCCTGAGGTGTTACGCCCATGTGCTTCTTATAAAGCCTGCTGAAGTAGAACGGATCATTGTAACCAACCGCCTCGGAGGTCTCGCGCACAGAAAGACCAGATTGAAGCAGCTGCTGAGCATGGTCAAGACGCTTTGCAATGATGAACGTCATTGGGCGAACGCCAAATGTTTGGACAAAATTGTTGGAGAATCGCTGAGTGCTCATTCCACAGCGCTTGGCCAGGCCAGGAATGGTAATTTGATCTGCAAAGTGGAGCTCAATATACGTGCGAGCCTCGGCCATGCTCTCCTGGACCTTTTGACTGTTGGTGAGTAGGAACATAGACTTGATGAGCTCGGTGCCATTGACAATCTGAGCAACACGATTGTCCAGCGATGGGGTGGTGTTAAGTTTTTCCAGGTCAAGCGTCTTATCAAGAATGCGATCAAATCCCTGAGGATCAAATGCGTACGCATTGAAGATTGGGCTGCTGGTATCTCCCTGAACGCCATCATAGTAGATGTTTACGTGGTCAAACGAGCGACCGTAGAGTGTGCGGTACGTTACAGTCTGACCTGCAGGAGCGTGTACAACTGTGGTTCCTTCACAGATGAATTCCTTGCCGCCAATAGTAATCTCAGCTGATCCAAACACAGGAATGATAAAAACAGAGTGAGCAAGCGAAAAAGTAACTTGGGAGTCAGCAATCTTCTGCTGGCGGTTGATTGAAAATACACTATACGTCTGCCGCGAATAGGTCTCTTTTAGCTCCTGCAGATTTGCCTGCATAGAATCTCCTCATTTCAAAAGCGCTCTAATGCGCCGAATATTAAAAATAACATGGAGAGTATTTTAGCCAGCAGAACCGCGATTGCAACCCAAAAATTAAATAAAATACCATTTCAGGGGTTAATTTTTGATTAACGAGAAAGACAATTGCCTACGTAACTTTTATAGAATGATTTTAAAAAGAACAATTTATGAATAAATTTTGTCCATTCAGATTAAAGATTTTACATTTTGATTGTTCGCTTTAAACTGCCGATAAATAGCGTTTTTTGATACCATGAATTAGTTATGCACAAATGGTTTCTTCAGGTTAACTTTAGATACTGCAAACTTCTTTGAGATGTCGTATCTTTCTTTTAGTTTGCCATGAATTCCATTGGTTTTGCAGGTTTTAGGTTTAGGTCTTATTGGCTTCTGTAGAGGTTTCTCGTAGAAGGTTTGTATATGGAGCAGCTTGCACACGTTTTTTCACTTATCGTTCAGCCCGCATATGACTTGACCGGCAGTTGGTGGGCGGCAATCTTCCTTTTTACCCTTGCAACTAAAATCATCCTGATGCCTCTGGCGCTTTGGACGCAGCAAAATTCCATTGTTATGGTGCGTCTTATGCCCGAGACCTTCCGCCTGAAGACACGCTACTTCGGCGACAGAGAGACCATCGAGGAGCGCTCCAACGAGCTCAACAAAAAGGCAGGTTATCACCCGCTGCTGAGCCTTATTCCTTTGGCTATCCAGGTAGTCATTCTGTTTGGTCTGGTAGACGTCATCCATGGCATCACTGATTCCGGCGCTCCGGGTACAGAGTTTTTGGGCATGACCCCAATCATTGATGGTGGTATCACCTGGATTATGCCTCTCGCAGCAGCTCTGTCCTCGGTTGCTCTTGGCCTTGCATCCAACAAGCTGAATCCACTCCAGCGCGAGCAGTCTCGTGCCGAGAAGAACACCACAAACGGCCTCTCTATTGCAATGTCGCTTGTACTTGCGGTTTACGTTGTTTGCGGCATGGCATTCTACTGGGTTTGCTCAAACCTTCTCTCAATCCTGGTTCAGATTGTCTGCAACATTATCATTGACCCTCGTAAACAGGTTGACTATGACGATCTCAACGCTGCTCGCGACGAGTTTGAGGCAATGGACGCAGCAACTAAGTCCACTCACAAGTGGTTCCAGCGCGATCCTCATGCTGCTCGCGAAAAAGAGGACTACAAGCGCTTCTTTGACACCATCGGCAAGCACCTGGTCTTCTACTCCGAATCAAGCGGCTTCTACAAGTACTTCCAGGGCGCCATCGAGTGGCTGCTGGCAAACTCTGACATTCGTATTCACTACGTCACCTCTGACCCTAATGACCAGGTCTTTGAGCTGGCAAAACAGCAGCCTCGTCTGATTCCTTACTACTTGGGCCAGCGTCGCCTCATCACGCTCTTTATGAAGCTCGACGCCGACGTTGTGGTTACCTCCCTCGGTGACCTGGAGAGCTCGTACATGAAGCGCTCCTACGTGCGCAAAGACGCTGAGTACATGTACATGTGCCACCACATGACCTCCATGACAGTCACCTCGACGCGCAACGAGTACACCTACTACGACGACGTCCTCTGCGTTGGTCCTCATCAGCAGCACGATCTTGAGCTGGTCGAGAAGTACTATGACACCCCATCAAAGAGAAAGCCTGCTATCGGCTACGATCTTCTCGACAGGTCAATCCAGAACTATAAGAAGCAGAATCTGGGTCAGCGGAAACCTGGCGAGAAACCCCTGTTGCTGATTGGTCCTTCGTGGCAGTACGACAACTTGATGGATAGCTGCCTTGACGGCCTGCTTGAGCAGCTCATGGGCCGTGGCTGGCGTATTGTGGTTCGCCCACACCCAGAGTATTTGAAGCGCTATCCCGCCCGTATGGAGGAGATTCTTGCTCGCTACGCTGACGCAGACCCAGAGGAGCTCTCCTTTGAGACTGACTTCAGCTCCAATACTTCGGTTCTCTCAGCTGACCTGCTGTTTACTGACTGGTCGAGTGTTGCCGAGGAGTTCTCGTTTACCACGCTCAAGCCGTCGGTCTTCATTGATACTGCAATGAAGGAGAATAACCCTGACTGGAGCAAGATTCATTCGGATCCATGCGACATTACGCTGAGAAATGAGATTGGCCGCAGCTTTGATCCTAAGGACCTCTCGGGCCTGGGTGATGCGGTTGCGCAGATGCTTGAAGAGACCGACAGCTGGTCGCACAAGATTGAAGAGATTCGTAACAATATGATCTTCAACCTCGGCCACGGCGGAGAAGCCGCAGGTAAGTTCATCCTCGAGCGCGTTTTGGCTCACCAGGAGGAGGACGCTGCTGAGGTTGCAGACGACGCTACTACCAAGAAGAACGCTGCTGCGGACGCTGCAGACGACGCTGAGAAAAGCGACGCCGTCAGCTCCACTAAAGACGCCACAAAGACAACTGATGAGGACGGTGTTTCTCGTGACTAAAACAACAACTTCTACCATGAGAAACTCTTGCAGCTCCGCTATTCAAAGCCGCGCGTCCTTCCTTCATGGAGCGTTTTTTGTCGCAGTACTGACGTTTGCGTGGTGGGCTCTTCTGCCTGCAATAGCACAGGCTTACGTTGACCCATCGGTTATGACCTACACCATCCAGGCGCTGGCAGCAGTTGTAGTTGCACTCTCTGCGGTCCTTGGCGTTGCGTTTAGGCGCTCTCGTAAGGTGCTCTTCCGTCTGCTTAAGATTGATGAGAACGCCAATAAGATTGTCGAAGACAAAGTTCACAAGGTTGACGCCAAAGGTGCAGAAGTTGCAGACGTTCAGATGAAAGAAATCCTTGCAGCAGAGGCTGTTCGTCTCAAAGAACAAAAAGAGGGCACCCTCAAACCTAAGGGTCGCATTGGTGTTGCATTTCTTGTTTCTTTCTTTACTGTCTTTACCATCTTGGTCGTAGCCCCACTTGAGCTGGTGGCAAGCAATGCGCGAGACCTTTCTTTCAACCTCAACGATGTCGCAGGTCCCGTTATTATTGCGGGCCTTATCCTTACGATTATTCTTACAGTGCTTCTATCGCTCCTGCGTAAGCGTGTGTTTAACGTTGCCGTTGCATTTGTAGGTGCCGTCGGTGTGGCATCATACGTTCAGGCAGTATTCTTGAACGGTGGTATGCCACTTGCAGATGGTCATGAGGTTATTTGGTCCAACTTCACAACCCAAATGATTGTCTCTGGCCTCATCTGGCTGGCAATCATTGCAGCTGCAGTGACCTTCTCGCTCCTAAAAGCAAGGCAGCTTAGAACAGGCCTTTTGGTAACCGCAACCGCTCTTATCATTGTCCAGACAGTGGGCGTTGCAAGTCTCTGGGGTCCTGCAATCGCAGCGTCGATAGATGCTCATGCCGAAAACCAGCAGGTTATCGCAACGCGCGAGGGCCTCTACAGCGTTTCCTCCAAGAAGAACGTCGTGGTGTTTGTCCTGGATACTACCGATACTGCCTTTGTTCAGAGACTCTACGATGAACGTCCAGAGACATTTTCCGGTTTAACAGGATTTACGTGGTATAGAAACTCTGTTGGTTCTATGATTCCTACTCGATATGGTGTGCCATCGCTGCTTTTTGGAACACGTCCTCAGCCTGGCGAGAATTTCAACGATTTTGTTTATAACTGGGCACAGAGTGATCAGTATCTCAGGGATATCCAGAATGCTGGATTTGAGGCTGGTCTGTACACCGACCAGCTCAATTACAACCGTTATAGAGGAACAGCTCAGAAATATTCCGTTAACTACCATCCACCTGTTGGTAGGGGACTTGATAATCAGCTGGATGTTTTTGGTGCACTGCGCATTCTCTATAAGACGGCATTCTGTAGGGACATGCCTTGGGTATTTAAGCCTCGATTCTGGTATTACACCGAGGATCTTAATATGCGCATGCGCAAGTCAGTCAACATGGACGAAGTTGACCTTTCTTCGCAGCCATACACCGAGGATGACCTCAAGTATTACCAGGAGCTTCAACACTACGGACTCTCGATTGACAATACTGGTCAGAACGGTTCATTCCGATTCATTCATCTGTTTGGATCGCATCCACCTTACACGCTTGATCGCAACGTTGAGCGCACTGAAGATCCAAGCAAGCAAAACGTTGACGAGCAAACCATCGCGGCTTACAGAATTGTTGAAGCCTACATTGCTGAGCTTAAGCGTCTTGGTGTGTATGAAAACACGTCTTTCATCATTACCGCTGACCATGGTGATTGGTACTTGACGGGCGGCGATATTCAGACACCTTCTGCTCCAGTCATTATGTACAAACCAGCTGGTCAGACCGCTGAAGAAGCGGCTCAGCCTATGCAGATTTCTGACGCGCCTGTCTGGCACTACGACATCTTGGCGCAGACGCTGAAGGACATGGGCGTTGATCAGCAGACGCTGTCCAACTACACCACACCTCTCGATGAGGTCCACGAGGGAGACGTTCGCCCTCGTTACTACATCGAGACCATTTCAAATGGCAAGCGAGACATCTTTGTTAGGGAGTTTGTCATCAATGGCAATGCTAATGACATGAAAGACTGGAGTCTTACGGGCAACGAGTGGCCTGTTGAACCATGGCACGACTAAGTTAGGTGTCTGGTAATCTGCCCACTGGCGAGAAACCCGGTGCACTTGACGAGAAACCCGGTGTACCCGCCGTCGAGAAATCCAACTACAAAAAAAGCCGCGTCTACATGACGCGGCTTTTTTTGGTGACCAGTTATGTGGGCTGTTTCGCGAAGGAAGCTTGTCCGTGAGCTGAGGTTATTCCGGCAAAATCCAGGTAGGAAGACCATCAGAGAAGATACGTGCGAGGGGGTATGCCTCTACAATAGTCAGTGTTGTAATAACGTGATAAGGGCCTTCTGCTGACGTATCAAATACCAGCGTAAGGGGTTTCTCGCCATCGGTGGTGGGAAGTGCAAGGTAGATGCAGTGCTTGGACGGATTGTAGAGCTCAACGGCCATGCGCCATCCGCGCTTTGCTGCTCGCAGGGCGTTTTGCACCAGAGGCGAGTCGTCATCAAATCCGCACTCGGGATCAAAGAGCAGAGGCGCGGCACCTGGAACGGGAAGCGAGAAGTCAGCGTCAGTGTGCATGAGCTGCTGCTCGTTCTTTCTGTAGACGTACGCTGCGGAAAGGCAAGCTTGCGCTGCCTGCAACGAGGGCGCGTCGCTCAGATAGGTGGTGCTAAGCGCATTCCAATCGGAGACAGGAGCCTCGTTCATGACCACGTCAACAGGGTTTATGGGCAGCTGCTTTTCTGCGGCGGGCAGTTTCTCCCATGAAGCGATACCAGACTTAGGCAGACCGCGAAGCACGTCAACTGCCTGATCCTGCAGCTCACTTGCAGAAACGCTAAGCTCCAAGAGCGTCCAAGGACGCAGAGCTCCGCGTTTTGACTTGCGGATAGTAGCGGTAATTACCTCGTCTGTCTGCGGTTTCTTGTAACGCGTGTTAAACGTAAACGTGCCGCCCTTGGAAATGAGCGCGCGAGAAGACACTGCAAGTTTGAAGTCTTCCTCCAGCTGCTTGAGAACGTTGGCATCAACGGGAGCCATCTGATACAAAATACCGAGAAGCTCGTTGTTGACGTGGATATCTTCCTCAAAATTGGCAGGGTATGTTGGGGCAGGAGCAGGAGTCTCATCCTGATTGATTGCCTGCGTAGAAGTTTGGGATTCAGAAACTGTAGTGCTAGAGACAGAACTTGTTGCATTCAGTGCCTGTTGCAATACTGAAGGAGCGGCCTCAAGCGTCTTCTCTTCATCGGAGCCGTCGTAGGGGTTATAGGTTACGGTAAGCGAGATGGTTGGCTCGGGCACTACAGGCTCGGGTACTGTTGGCTCGGCAGCTTTAGACTCTGTAACTGGCGTTTCGGTCTCGGTAGGTTCAGGAGCTGCGTCATCGATTTCAGCGGGCTCTGGAGCGTCATCAGCGGTTCCAGCGGGCTCTGGAGTGACATCATCGGCAGATTCTTGCTGGAAGTCTTCTTCAGGCGCCTTATCAGCAGACTCCTCTGCGATTGGTGCTGTTTCTGCAACAGACAATTCCTCCGAGCTTTCTGCGACAGGCAGCTCCTCTGGCTCCGTCGGTTCTTCTTGGGTAGGAAGTTCTTCCGTTTCAGGCTCCGCCTCAACTACTAGGTGTTTTGGCTTGAGAGCACGAATAGACTTTGCTCCACGACGACGCTTCCAAGGCTTGCCGTTGTTTTGCGCCTCGACGTTTTTCTCGCCAGCTACAAGGGCAGCCTCAAAGGTATCAAAAGTCAAAAGCGTTGCGTAGACGTAACCCTTTTTGAACGCCGTGATCTTAATGAAATCGGGGCACGCCTCCATGAGAGCGCGGATGTCGTCAAAGCCAAAATCCTGTGACGCAAGACCGTCCTCTAGAAGGACATCCTCAACGGTAGCGAGGGGAGTCTGCTTAGAGACGCCAATGGTTGCTTTGAGTAGTTTATACAGGTAGAGAGCGTGTTCTTGTTTTATAACAGCCATGATGCTCCTGAGATAGTAGTTAGTGGACTACATACTACTCGATTTTGAACAGACAAAGATACTGATTACGCACAGAAAGTCGCAATACGTAGCGAAAAAGCGAGAACTGGACTGATAGAATAGGGCTAGATTGAAGGGAGCTTACATGATTGGTCGTTTTATTAAGAGAGCTGCAGTTAGAGCTGCAGGTTTAGCAATTACTCAGTATGCCGCAAAGGCAGCACTTCAATCCGAGGCTGGAAGAAAGCTGCTTGCTACAACGGCTTCTAAAGCTGCCAACTTAGCTGGCAATATCGCTAAAGAGCAGATTACAGCTGGGTTTAATGCTCATATTAGGCCAGCACTCCCAAGTGGCGATGTTATTCAGTCGTCAGTCGCTCGCGCTCAGTCTGCGCTTCGTTCGGCTCAGACTTCAGTTTTGGCTGCTCAGGCCCAGCTTCAGTCTAATCTAGAGAATCGTTTTTCTCGCCCAAAGAACAAGCTTTCAAAGCAGCTTGCAAGCACTGCAGAGTCGCTTGAAGAGATGGGGGAGACCCTGGCTGAGCATCAGGATGCTGCCGCAGATATCGCAGTTGCAGATGTTGTTGAGGAAATTGCTGCTCAAGATGGACAGGATTCTGACGCTTTGTTAGCCTCTACCAAAAAACGCAAGACGCTCAGAAACGTTGCAATTGCCGGTGGCGTTGTGGCTGGTGCTGCTCTTGGTTTGGCTGCATACGGTGCTTATTCTATTGCTCCTCGCAAGCAAAATGACCGCCTGCTCCTGGAGCGTTGGCACGAGATTGCTCGTCATCGCTATGCTCACCGTGGCCTCTACAACAACGAGGCAGGCATTCCAGAGAACTCCCTGCTTGCTTTCCGTGCAGCTGTCGAGAAGGGCTTTGGCTCCGAAGTTGATGTTCACCTGACCGCAGACAATAAGCTGGTTGTTGTTCACGATTCAGCACTTGATCGCCTCTGTGGCGTACAGAAGATTGTTGAGGAGTCCACGCTGGAGGAGCTTCGTGGTCTTAGGCTTCTTGCTACCGACGAGCAGATTCCAACATTTGAGGAAGTCCTTGAGGTTTATGCATGGAGTGGCTCCGGTGAGCTACCTGCACCTTTGATTATTGAGGCTAAGACACGCAACAATAACGCTGAGCAGCTGACAGAAAAGATTATGCAGACGCTTGATCTTCGTCCCGTTCGTGCATGCATCGAGAGCTTTGACCCTCGCGTTTTGCAGTGGCTGCGTCAGAACCGTCCCGAGATGCTTCGTGGCCAGCTCTCAGAGAATTTCCTGGTTGATCGTCAGACCAAGCACATGAACATTGCTACACGAGCTGGTGCTACAGCTCTCTTTGGTAATTCTGTTGGTCGTCCAGACTTCATTTCTTACAAGTTTGAAGATCGCAAGAACCCCTTTGTTAAGCTGGCTTGCAATACCATGGGCGCACACCTGATTACCTGGACCGTTAGGAGTGAGGAGGACATGATTGCTTCTGAGCTTGAAGGTGCACCTGTCATCTTTGAGGGATTTATCCCAACTCCTGCATCGCTGATCAACTAGCTTTCCAATCGGTGAGAAGACCAATTGGCGAGAAGATCGCCTTGCTAGGACTTTGGTCAAGCCAGCAGCCAGGAGTACTTCCAAAACTCTATGTTTATCTGGGACTCCACGGGTTTCTCGCCCGTGGAGTTTCTTGTGAAAAGGTCCTTAAGATTGTTGTATGAATATATGTACATATATCAATTTAAGGAGTAGACTAGGCATAACAACAACCCAAGGAGGAGCTATGAGCTCAAAGACAAAGGTGAAAATTGCTCGCATTGTCTGTTCTGCTGTTTTGCTAGGTATTGCTTACGCGGTTGAACACGCATTTGACCTGCAGCTCTGGCAGGCACTCTTGCTCTATCTGTTGCCTTACGCTGTTGCGGGATACGATGTTGTTCTAGAAGCATGGGAGAGCATCACTGAGGGCGAGTGCTTTAACGAAGACTTGCTCATGACCATTGCTACTGTTGGTGCCTTGCTCATTGGCTTTGTGCCTAACGGTTCTCCTATGTTTGATGAGGCCGTCTTTGTCATGCTGTTCTTCCAGGTAGGAGAAGTGTTTGAACACCTTGCTTCCGATAACAGCAAGAAGTCTATTGCCAAGCTTATGGATATTCGCCCTGATAGCGCAACGGTTGAGCGTGACGGACAGCTGCTCACTATCTCTCCAGAAGAGGTTGGGCTGGGAGAAATTATTGTGGTCAAACCCGGCGACCGTGTCCCTGTTGACGCAGAGATCATCGAGGGTTCTACCAGCCTTGATACCGTTGCTCTTACTGGTGAGAGCGTGCCTCGCGACGCAACAGTGGGGGATAACATTATCTCGGGCTGCGTAAACCTTTCTGGCGTGGTTCGTGCTCGCGTTACCCACCTCTTTGAAGACTCTACTGCTTCCCGCATCATTAAGCTGGTAGAGAGCTCAAACCAAAACAAGTCCAAGAGCGAGAGTTTTATTCGTCGTTTTTCTCGCGTGTATACTCCAGCTGTTGTTTACGGTGCCATTGCGCTGGCATTTTTGCCACCACTGCTCTCGGGAGACTTTGTTGGCAACGCATCAATCTGGATTGTAAGGGCGCTTACCTTCCTTATTGCATCTTGTCCGTGTGCGCTGGTAGTTTCCGTGCCACTGGCCTTCTTTGGCGGTATTGGTGCTGCTTCAAAGGAGGGCATCCTAATCAAGGGCTCTGCGTACATTGATATGCTTTCTACCCTTGATACCGTTGCTTTTGACAAGACCGGTACGTTGACCGAGGGTGTCTTTGAGGTTCTGGCTGTTCATTCTCAGACCATTGGCGAGAAGGACCTTCTGCACCTAGCTTCTCACGTTGAGATGCACTCCACACACCCCATTGCTGCAGCTCTTCGCGCTGCTTATCCAAGCGAGGACGATAGCTGTGTTATTACGGACATCAAAGAAATTGCTGGTCAGGGCATTTGCGCTAACGTGAATGGTAAGAGCGTTGCTGTTGGTAACTGCGCACTTATGGAGAGCGTAGGAGCTTCTTGGAAAGCGTGCGAGAACCATGGAACCATCATTCACGTGGCTGTTGATGGAACCTACATGGGCCACATTGTTATTTCTGACCGCGAACGAGCTGATGCTCCAGCAGCAATCGCTTCCCTCAAAAACGTTGGCGTTTCTAAGGTTGTTATGCTCACGGGCGATAAACGCGACGTTGCAGAAGAGATTGCTGCTCAGATGGGCATTACTGAGGTTCGTGCTGAACTGCTTCCACAGGATAAGGTTTCTGCTGTTGAAGGCCTTCTCGCCCAAAAGACAGCTGGTAAGTCCCTTGCTTTTGTCGGTGACGGCATCAATGATGCACCCGTTCTTGCACGCGCTGATGTAGGCGTTGCTATGGGCGGTTTAGGATCTGATGCTGCTATTGAGGCCGCCGACGTAGTTCTTATGGACGACAAGCTTTCTAAGCTCTCAAAGGCCGTAAAGATTGCTCGTCATACCTTGGGTATTGCAAAGCAAAATATTGTGTTTGCTATTGGCGTTAAGGTTGCTGTTTTGATCCTTGCAACCTTTGGTTTGGCTCCCATGTGGCTAGCGGTCTTTGGAGACATAGGCGTTATGGTGCTTGCGGTTCTTAATTCCACTAGAGCTTTGAATATAAAGTCGATTAAGTAAAAGAGTCAGGGCTGCTGGCCTAAAAAAGAGCGCTCGTAAAGGAGCGCTCCTACAAAGGTTGTTTTCACAAACGGCTGTTTCTACACATAGCCAATTACAAATTACTGAGCCTTCTTACGAAGTCTACGAGCACGGTTTGCAAGATTGCGGACCGTGCTTTCCATGCCATGAGGTACGTAGGTTAGTGACTCTAAGTCTTCTGGAAGGTAGTCAACAAGACTGACAGGCTTTGTGGGTGTGAAATCTGCTGGTATAGGACCCGGAGCAATCAGGTAGGCATGAACCTTAGCGCCTTGAGCACCAAGTTTTTGTTCGTACTCACTAGGAACATCGTGAGGAAAATCGTTCTTTGCATCTCGCGTTTTCCAAATAAAGTTGTATCCAGCAACTTCAACTTGCTCAAGAGAAAAATCAAAAAGTGGCTGACTGTCCGTTTTAAGACGAACAACACCCTCTTTAGCCAAAACATTTCTATATTGCATAAGACGCTCAGCATCAGTGAGGCGCATCTTTGCCTGCCTGATTCGAGGAAATGGTGCAGGGAAATTGAGGTAAATAACAGAGACTTCTTCTGGCGAGAAGTACTCATCAATCTTCATGCCGGTACCAGGAACTACGATGGCGTTAGGTACTCCTGCTTCATAAATTGTTTTAGCAGCATATGAAATACAGATAGGTTCTGTATCAATGGCTACAAAAAGCACATTAGGATTTGCCTTAGCTTGAGCGGCAGTAAAAGATCCCTTGCCGCAGCCAAGGTCTACACGGACCTCAGAGAAGGGAACATGCCCCTCAGCAGTAATTGGCGCACACGCAGAAGCCCACGTACCCCTCAAAGCCTCTGGATGAGGCTCAATAACACTGGAATACGCCTCTAAGCGCTCTTCCAGAACAAAGTTTTTAGGCAAACGTGCATGTAGTGCGCGCAAAGCAACTCCTCAACAAGCAGACAAAATCAGCGTTTCTTTACAGAAGCTGATCAAGCGTTTCTCCGTACGAAGGTAGGAATTCTGTCATAAAATCGCGCACTTCTGGAAGAGAATCTGCTAAATCTTCAACAACTCCACGAGTTGAGGCTTCAGCGGTAATAAATTCTGAGTTTCCAGACTGAGCCTCCTCAATACACTTAATGAGTGCTGCAATCTTATCTGCAGCTTTAATAAGCTTTCTAAGATAAGCTTCACTCTCTGAAGCCTCAACACTGTGAGTAAGCACCTGAGCATAGGCATCTTGCAGGTCTTCTGGCAGTGTGGAGAGAATGGTTTTCTCGGCACGTGCTTCTACCTGATGATACGCATCTCTAATCTCTGAATTAGCATACTTTACAGGCGTGGGCATGTCTCCGGTGATAATCTCTGATGCATCGTGATACATACCAATAAGGGCCGCGCGATCTGCGTCAAGATTTCTGTGATAGCGCACATTTGCAATAGTTGCTAGGCAGTGAGAAATAACAGCCACGTCAAGGGCGTGTTCAGCAAGACTTTCTGAGCGAGAATTACGCATAAGCGACCAGCGCTCAATGTAGCGCATACGAGAAATAAGTGCAAAAAAGCTGGACTGCGACGAAGAATTCTGAGACATTGCCCCTCCTTAATTTGTTTTTCTCAACCTTACCACGGATACCGGACAAAAACTGTTTTGACACAACTATGCAATGTAGTCATAGCAA
>ERZ772909.661-NODE-661-length-20706-cov-4.917970_pt1 | contig 20706 bp, 28 predicted proteins | sample MGYA00511137_ERZ772909 | MGnify/ENA primary metagenome ERZ772909 (study PRJEB29015, sample SAMEA2738095) | human oral metagenome | biome: human oral; feature: human-associated habitat; material: saliva | place: China | collected 2270 ... | reverse complement strand
AATCGTCAAGGTATGAAGATAAGTAATCATCAATTCTTTATTATCATGCTTCTCCTGAAAATCTTCTAACAACTGATGGCTTTCCAAGACTTCAATCTTTTGAACATCATCATTTTCTGCTGTTTCCTCTACCGTATTGCTAAGATTCTTACGTTTATTTCTAGCCCTTGAAAACAAAGAGAAAAAACCTCTTTTAGTTGAAAATCTAATCTTATAAACACTATCTACAGGAAACTCAAGATTTTGGAGTTCTTCTTGTAAATGAAGATAGGAAACATTCTTTGGATAAGAAACAACAGGAATTGTCGCCACATAGCTAGTTTCCTGACCATTGGTTAACTTCAAAGCATTTCCGTCCACTACCTCAATAATCGTTTCATCTACATTCTCAATAGAGTTTTCAAGTGCAATCAATTCACTTTCTTTATCATAAAATTGACCACCAAGAAAATGAAGCCGATTCAACAATTCCAAGTCAGCCTTCACAACTTCCTTCACATTTAAAGCATGAAGTTTCGTTTGAATCATATCTTTCTGATTCTGCCATGTTTTCCACCAATCAATTTTTGGCATTTCCTCAAAACCAGCCATCTTCAAGATATTTTTACGATAGGTTGCAATCGTCTGCTCAACCGTCAACTTGAAATCAGAGGTCACATTAACAGATTTCAAAGGAACTACAAGATAATGCTTATACTCAAAGAGATAGCTTACTTCTTCTTCCAATCGTGATTTCATTGTAGATACAATATAATTTCCTAAAGAACTTGTACCTTGACCTTGCTCAATATCTTGTGATAACAAAGCAATTTTCTTAGCCAATTCTAAATCAATATGTAAACTATGAATACTTAAATCATTGTACTCTGCCAAACTAGCTAAACAATTATAAACAATATCCTTACTAGTCTCCTTTTTCGTTTCTTCAATCGTATTGACAACTTGTGATTCAATTTCAAATACGGATAAAACCGTTCCATCTTTTAACAGAATCAAACCATCAGCAACCGACCAAATATTATTTGACAATTCCACGTTTTATACTTCTCACTTTCTCATATTTTATTCCTTTACAAATATATATTTTCTTTCGCTGACTATCGTATTCCTTCCAAAAAATCAAATACTCATAAATAAATCTAAATAATATCTTTCCATCTAACTTATAATCAGCTAACAGATTCCCAAGTTTCCAACCAGCAAATGCAGCAGCCATAAAGCGCCAACCCCAATCAAGGTAAGGAATAAAGCCTAGTAAAAACCAGGCTAACACTAAAATTACTAGGCAATAGACAATCGCAGACATTTTAATTGCAAATGGTAAACTAAATTCTTCATTTAATTTATGCACCCAAACAGGCTGTCTAAATGCTGTTGTATAGACATACAGCTTCTTGTCTTTTCTTTCCATTCTTCATTCCTACTTAACTGCTTCAATCAATTTTGACCAAATAGGTTTAGTTGCATTTAATACTGTTTCAGGATTTTCTAAAAAGAAAAGAATAAATCCTGCAACCAAAATAATAACAACCAATTTTCCTAACTGCTGTTCTTTCCATGCCTTCAATGCTTTCATTCCTGCAAAGAATGCTACTGCTGGAACACCAAACTTAGAAACTAAAAAACTAAATAACGCCATCTATCTTATTCTCCTTTTTCTTCTTTCTTGTTATAGTCTAATGGAATTGTATGTTCCATCTTTTCTACAAAATAACTATCTTTATCTTCTCTTAACTCAAAGCTAAAGTTTTCACTATGAGTTGAGCCAGCTACTTCTAAAGTAATCTGAGCATAAGCCAAGATTTTCCCATCTTTTTCTTTAAAGTAGGTATAATCTAAACTCTTAAATGTTGCACCACCAATCGACTTAATATCTTTTGAAATTAAATCTAAATTCGCTTGACTAGTTGTGTAATTTTTAAAGAATAATTCTAAGAACGAAACTAATTTCTTTCTTTTACCTTCCCCAATTTCATCATTATCAAGCAAAGCCAAATGAGTTTCTTTTCCCAAACCATCAGCTTTAAAATCACTTACAGGAGAGAACCAAGGTAAACCAGCTACATAGTATTTACCGTCTTTTTCTCCGTATGGAATCGAAAATTCTATACCTACACGCTGATTCTTGTCATCTTTTTTTGTATCGTAAACAATACGATATACAGCTATACCATCTTTAGCAAGTAACATACGAGCGCTAACTACCGACATTTCCTGCTTCGATTGACCTTGATTCTTAACTTCTGGAATACTTCCATAGTATTCATTCAACTTCGCTACATCATCTTCACTAGAGCCATTTTGTAAATTATAAGTAAAATATCTACTCACAAATCCATCTAAGAATTGTTCCAATTTACGATCTGTTTCCTTTTTTGATTCAACAACTGGTGAATTTGTCAATCTATCCAGCATTTTTGAACTTGTCCTTAAAGAAACAAACATTGTTAAACCACAGAAAAGAATAAAAGCAGATAAGCCTGCTAAAAAAATACGATTCGATTTTTTCTGACTTATCTGTTTCATTTTTACTTGCTTTTCTTTTCTTGGCTTCTTTAAATATAAATTTCTCATTTTTTCCTTTCTATGTTTACAAATTAACTTTCTTGTAGAAGCCAATAGGGGTATTTAAAATTTCTCCCTGCTCTACGAATCCTTGAAATACTGTCACCCAATTCCCACATTGAAAAAAATAATCAACAACCGATTTATAATCTAACTCTTTCGTCAATTCAAAAATTGTATCAACTTCATTTTTAGAACAAAATCTATAATATCTAGTTGCAATTTTTGTCACAGGAATATAATGCTGTAATTGAAATTTGACAATGTATTCATCACCATCATATAATTCCAACACTGCTTTCTTCAGCAAGTAAACCTCGTCTAACGACATGATTTTATCCACTTCCCAATCAGAAATCCCACAAATAAAAAAGTTGTCTTTGTCAATTCCTCTTTCATTTATTCTTTCAAGAACCTGTTCTTGACTGTACTTCATAATATCTAGTTCACAGAGAAATTCAAAATTTCCTTCCCTTAAAACCCTTATATTCGCTATCATCTTAATACAAAGTAACCTTTATCTACAAAGCTACCACCTTCTTCCAAACGAACATCACGACCAAATTTTTCATAGTCAATATAAAGAAGCAGTTTTTCCTTAGAAAGTTCTACACCAACTTCTTCTACAAGATATTCACCTAATTCTCTATCAGTAGCAACATCAGGATATAAGTTACAATCATCAAAATCTACACTTGCTAAATATTTTGGATCAGAACTTTCTGATTCAATAAATGATAGAACCAAATCTTCATCAACATCTTCCACGTTTTCAGCAAGTTCATTCGCTAAATCTAACGTTAAGCCTTCACAATTCAAAGTAGGTAATTCTTCAATAGACTGAATAGTAAAAGAAACACCTTCTCTATCATATCCAAACTCAGAAGCAATGTATTCCACATCAGCAGGTAAAGAAAATTGTTTTACTTTCTTTGTCCGATTATCCATAATTAAAGCTGTTAAGTCCATATTTTCTCCTTTCTTAACTAGCCTTCTACTTGTCTATTCAACTGTTCCAAATCAGCAACAGTCAAGACACCATATCCAATAAATGCTGAACCCTCATAATCAACAATTTCAATCTGTTCATCATAAGAACCACTCAAACCAATCACAGACAACTTTCCAAAATATAAAGGCAAGCTAAACCAAGCCTGCCTTCCATTCTTTGGATTCTTAATCAATACCTTTGAAGTCATTCAGTACCAGCCATTTTCTATTGCAAAAAGTACCAACTATTGCCTTCATGACCGAGAAACACATAGGAATCTCCTAAACGACTAGCAATTTCTTCTTCATGTTCTTCTACATAAGCAGACAAACGATCTTCATTGACTAACTGCTCATATTCTCCATGATTCAAAATACCTGCAAAATCAATCAATGCTTCCTGCGTATCAACTTCTGTAAACGAATTGATATACACATTATCAGGATTGTTACCATCAAACTGTCCAAACTCTACACCGTCAAAGTGTTCATCTAAGCGTCCAATAATCTTTGCAGGTTCATCAAGCAACTTTTTTCCAAAATTGTAATGCTCACACACATCAGAAAACTTATCATAGACGACTTTAATACTCATTTTTTCTCCTTCCAAATAAAAAAGGAAGCCATATTTGACTTCCTTCATTCCTTTACTTAAATTGAAGCTGAACGCTCAAAACTAGAACCAATCGCAAATGCACGAGTTGTTACCTTGTTCAATTCCTTATTCATTGCATAGTAACTAGACAGATCTTTCTTGATACACTCAATAACCTGATACGGTAGTTGCAATTCTTCATCATTTTTAAGAAGTGAACTTAATTCACCAGCATTCTTCCACGCTAAATCAAATTCTTTTGATTTCAATTCTTTAGCAAGTTCATTTGACAATTCAATAACTTGCTTATCTTTTCCTTGTAATGCCATTTTTTATACCTCTTTTCTTCTTTAGTTTTTATATTTTCAACCATAAAGCTGGAGAACGTTTCTTAACTTTCATCTATTCTCTCCCAAATAACCAATCTATCGAAACTTCTAGTAAATCTACTAACTTAATAAGATTTTCAAAGCTGGGCTCTGTCTTTCCATTCTCCCAATCGCTATACGTATTTCTCTTTATCCCTAATATCTCTGCCAGTTCTTGTTGTTTTAACCCTTTATTCTTTCTTAATTTCTTTAAACGTTTTGAAAAAATTGTCATAAATTCCATTTCCATTCACCACAATAGCCTTCTCTACTTCTGTTCTAAATTTATCTTCTACAAAATCTGTATCATAACCCAATGCAAGCAATACTACCCTCATAGCTTTAATAGCAACGTTTTTTGCACGCTCGCTATCTTCAAACTCAGACCGTGGAAGTTTTTTACAAAAATCTTTCAATTCATCTTCTTCTAATATCATTTTTTTCTCCTTATTTTTTAGATTTGCCTTGTTTAAAAATAGGATTTTTCTTTTCCTGTTTCTTTTGTTTGTGATAGTTGCTATTCTGATTGAAAACAATGTCTTGTTCTTCAACCATATCAGGAATAAATAGTTTGCTTGTAGTCATAATTACACCTCTTTGATTTTATATCCTACTACAACTGCAAGGTGCAACTTTTTAATGTTTTCTTCTTCAGCATACACCCAATCATAGATTTCGCTTGATACACTATCGTAATTGAGACCAAACAGCCCACTTTTTAGTTTATCCACCCAGTCTGCAATAAACTGCGGAATTTGTGGAATTTCAACTTCTTTAGATTTCATTTTCTGTTTCCTCATCTTCATAAATTTCAAACATCTCTCTTTAGATATTTCTAAATTTTCACTTAACAAGAAATCAATAGAAACATCAAATATACAAGCTAACATACTTAAATTCTCATAACTAGGTTTGCGATTCCCACTTTCCCATTTTTGATAAACAGCTTGTTGTATCCCAAAGAAATCAGCAACTTCTTGTTGAGTAAGTCCTTTTTTCTTCCTTAACATTTTTAACTTTTAATGAAATTTCTCCATATTCTAAAACCACTCCTCTAAGTGAAATCGTTCAATCAATTTTAAACACTCCATTTCCATTTCTTCTTTACTTCTTCTTAACAATCCAAACCAAAGCAACTTCCTCTTAACATCTACTTGTCCTGCTAAATATGATTCATAATCTGTAATCAATCGTTTCAACTTAACCCAATCACTTCGCTTCTTTGTCTGCTTATAGGTTTGAGATTGAAACTCTATATAGGCTTGATAATCTCTTGCTACTTTACTATCTGTTAAACCATCATAGAAGTTTCTTGCAGGAATTAAATATACAATCTTCTCAATTTGTCTATACTCAATCATCCTACCCGTCCTAACTGACTTTGTAGAAGTTCTAATTCTTTTCGTTGTCGTGAAGTTAGTTCACCTGCTTCCATTATCTTCTTCATATTTTCTTGCAGAAACAACCGATCAATTTCAGATACGAATAACAATGAATTGGAAACTCTTTCTACCAACCATCTAATCGTTCTATCAACTGAATATGGCTCAGGACTAACCGATAGCCTAATAGCTTCATTATTGCCAAATAATTCTTGCCATTTACTATCAAACTTCCTAAATCCATGTTCATCAGTACCATCATAAATCTGTATCGCTCCTTGAAAGATTGACCTTGTTAATTCAGCAATCTCAGCACCAGCCAAAACTTCTGAAATGAATGACCTTGCCTTACCTTGTGAGAATCGAACTTCATAACGATTCCATATTCCAAATAACCTTACACTATCTGATACACTTATACCTTCTTTCTTCGCTATTTCATACCTCTTTTCATAAAAGTTAAAATACATTTCAGACTGCCGACTACCAAGGTAGATTGATAAGCCTTGTCTATTTTCTGTTTCCAATGGATTCTCAAAATCAAATCCACCACCACCCACAAATGAAAAACTTTTTAAATAGGGCGAAACAATATCTTGTTTATAATACCTTGTTACTAGTGTTGATAAATCAAAATTTTCTTTCGTATCTTCTCTAGCCATTTCATCAACTGCAATATCTATTCTAGTAACACTAAAATTTTCCCCATATTTTTGTTTGAACCTTTTTATAAAATCTATCCAAGTTATATTTTCACTTTCAAGATACAGTTCTAACTGCCTGCAGCCTTGACCACTTAACTGTACCGTAATTCTGTTTTTATCTTCTCCATTCTCACTAAACGATGAGTTAAAACCAAAAAACCAAATATCACCATAACGATACAACAATTCATATTTCATAAATGAGGTTGTTTCAGGATTCAGCATAATATCAAATCCAAAAAATTTTTTAGCTACAGAGTAAACATCACTTTCCTTATGAAGCGTAAATCTGAAGTAGTCTATCATATACCTTGTCAATTCTGTATCACAATTTTTTAAACTAAAATGATTTTTTATCTCTAGGAAATCTTCTTTCTTCAAAGTCCTATAACCATTTTCATAAGCCTTTATAGTAGAAACAGGAATACCAGTCTTAATTGATAACTCTTTTCTAGTCATTTTTCGTTCTTTTCTAAAATCTTTTAACTCTTTTCCTTCCATTTCTCCTTTAAATCTCCATTTTTTACCAAAAGGGACACAAAAAAACTCAAAAGGGACACAAGTGTAACCCTTGTCGCTGTAAGCGTAAAGTGCATTTTGTAACTTTTGTTACCCACCTATTAGAATAGGTGGGTTCATTAGCATAGTCTAGCACTCTAGTGAGCGCTAGTGAGCGCAGGCGCTCGTCGCTTCGCTTCCTCGCTTCTGCTACTAGCTACTAGAGTGCTAGACTATACCAACATCCATAAAATAGAGAAAAGGGGAACTCCCCCTATTCTCATAGTCCATATTCGTCAAAAGGAAAATCTTCCAAAATTTCAGACCACTTCTGACTTCCACTTTCCTTTAATTCAAATAAGTCAGTCAACAAAATAATTTGTGTCCGATCCAATACAATAAGCCCATCTTCTTTTAGAATCGTTATTTTCTTAAGTTCTTCCAATTTTTTCAATAGATTCTGAACAGATGAAAAACTTACACCAACTTTATTAGAAAAATCACTTGCTTTCATCAAAGGAACATCATCTCCTTCTTTTTCTTCTTGTTTACTGGAAAGCAATTCTTGAACCAGTTCAGGACTAACTTTTTTTACAGTCCCTTTTTCAAGTTCTTCATTAGCTTGCATTTCTTCCTGCAATGCTTGTTTTTCTTCTTCAGAAAGAACAGCTTCAGGATTCTCTAATGGATTGAAAGGATTTTCTCGTCTTTGAATCTTGTCATATTCATCAAAGAAAGAGAACTCTTTTGAAAGCAATGGAGAATAAAACTCCCTGGCCACTTCTCCATACACACTCGCATATCCACGACCATATACACGCTTACCAGCAAGATATTTCACATACTTAAATTCCTTATTCCTATTAACTTCTCCAAAAGCTAAATCATAACCAACTTCATCTAGACGACCAACAGAAATTCGAAAATTTATGTTGGACTGAAGTTTAGAGCCTAAATCTTCCCTAGAAGGCTTCTGCATTGCAATAGTCGCAAAACACCCAGCTTGCCTTCCTAAAAGCAAGAATTGACCCATAGCATTGTCTAAACGCTGTCTCGTCTGAAAATCAAGCATAGCGCACAAGGCATTATATTCATCACAAACTAAAAAATAAGGTTCAAGTCCATATTCAAAAAACTTCTTCAAATCCTTGTCGCCATTCTCTTCACGCATTTTACGCATATAGGCATAGCGAGCGAACATAATTTGAACTGCTCTTTCAATCATAGAAACAATATCTTCAACCTCATAAGAAATACGACCTTCAAAGGCTTTCTGCTCCGACATAGTAACAAAGTCAGCTTGTTTTGGATCACATATATCCACTACTCCAACTTTAGCCATTGCACGAATCAGAGTTCTTAAAAGAACTGTCTTACCACCACCAGTACCACCACACACAAGTAAATGTGGATCATCAACAGGATTCCAATAGAGATTCTTCATCAGTTGAATACCTTTACTAGAGTATTCAACATCACTAATCTTAATACGATTCTGAAACGCTGAATAAGCCATTTTATAAGTTTTAAATTTAATATCGTCCTGAACTTCCATAAAGTCCATAAAAAAGGTTGTTTCTAAATCTGAACCAATCTTCTTAAACTTATCTTGAAACTTATTCCCAGCCATTTTAAAAGCAATTTCCAAATCATACCGATTCTGCTTCATATAAACTGCTGGAAAAACAACTTTATCCCTTGTTCCTGAATCCGTCTTAATCTTTTTCGTATAAGAATATCCATTTTCTTTCAAAAAGAAAGCAAGTTTAGCAAGCCTTTCTAACTTTTGAAAAAAGAAAAAACGTTCTTGTGAAAACCAAGTCAAATAAAGACTAATCAAACTAAATACTGTCACCATCAAACTGACAATCACTATCGAACGAACATCAGCATTTTTTAGTTTTTCTAAATTTTGATAAATATAAAATCCTAAAATTGGACTAAACAACAAAAAGAAAAAAGAAAAGATAAAGTATCTTAATTTTTCCATAAAAGGAAGAATCCTAACTCCTCTATAAGCAGGAAGTAAACTCATATCTTTTCTCCTTTAAAAACTATCCTTTATGTTCTTGCTTATGTTCTTGCTTATGTTCTTGTTTTTGTTCTTGTGGTTTTACTTGACCAGACACTTTCTTCAGCTTATCGACCACAAATACGAAACGGTGCTTGTTCGGCTCTACTTGATTCCGATCAGCCTTACGCATACCATGATAAGCAATCAGCAAAGTATCAAAATCAATAGCTTCTTGATAACCAAGATTCAAAGCATTGATTTCTTCTTCTGATTGTTCTGTCACTTTCAAGAAAATAAGATCTTCTTGACCTTCTGAATAAACAAGAACTTCAACTCCATCATAATCACCTTCACCAGTTTCAAGATTGACATTCACAAATTGAGCGCCTTCATTCTTAATGAATTTACAAGTATCCAAAACCTCTTTTTCATTCAATAAAAGATCATTCAAAACACGATATTTCTTTGAGAAAATTTCTACACGTGGTCCAAGTTCAAGTCCATTTTTAGCCATTATTTATTACCCCCTACACGTTTAAGTCCTTTAGCCAATACATTCGTTGAAGCAGAGAAATTTGTACCTTCAACATAATCTTCCAAGAAAGTTGGTTCAATAGCTTCAACTTCTTCATTTAATTTATAAGTTGCCATATCTTTTGGAGTGATAATTGAAAACATACCATGTTTTGCATTCATCACAATATGGCGAGTTCCATCAAACGGTTTACCTTCAATAATTGCTGGTGCTTTCTCAGAACCAACATAATTTGCTTTCCCAATCGCTGCAGGATTAAATTTAAATTTTTCGATTTTCATTTTTTAGATTTCCTTTTCTATTTACATTTTTTTCTTTTAAAAAATAAAGGACGATAATTCCTGTTTTATTATCGTCCTAACAACATTATCTTAATCTTTTTTTACGCTTAACCCCTACTAAACCTAACATAGACAAGATTCCACTTCCAACATAACCAAGCATACTAGATGCTGTACCAGTATTTGGTAATTCAGGATTTTTAGGCTCTTGTGGTTTTTCAGGCTCAGGAGTATGAGTTGTTACTTTCGCTTCCATTTCTTGACCATTAACAATGTTTACAAAAGTGTTCTCTACTTCACCACTTGCGATACGCTCAACTTCGATATAAAAATCAGCATCAAAGGTTCCTTTTACTCCTAGAGAATTCAAGAACTCTTTGTCAATAGTGTAAGCCCACTTACCGTCTTTTTCGTTCCATGTTACTTTAACAATTTTCTTGATAAAATCAGAGTTTGTACTTTGATTGAACTCAAAGGTAAAGGCATAAGAGCTACCTTTGACAATCTTATCGCCAGCTTTTACAACTTTACCATCCTTCAGGATAACATCATAAGGCAAGGTTAGATCTTTTTCTGCTGTGTATTCTGTACCCTTGATGATACCTTTCCAATTACCTGTATAACGGTCATGCTTCATATCGAGTTTATCCACACCGTCATATTGGTATAGTGTATGGTGTCTTTCTGGAATAGTTGCACCATCAAGAAGGTACTGAACAAAATCACCTAGCTGAACTTCTTTGCCATCAAGTACTTTCTTGCCAGTTCTATCAAGCACATGTTTTTCTGGGTGTTTTGGTTTAGGTGGCTCTGGTGTACGAGTAATTACCTTGGCAGTCATTTCTTGTTTATTGACAATATTGATGAAAGTATTCTCAATCTTATCACCAGTTTCAATACGCTGAACTTCAACATAAAAATCAGCATTAAACGTACCACGTACTCCTAGAGAGTTCAAGAACTCTTTATCAATAGTGTAAGCCCACTTACCGTCTTTTTCATTCCAAGTTACTTTAACAATTTTGTTGATAAAGTCAGAGTTTGTACTTTGGTTGAACTCGAATTGGAAAGCATACGCAGAACCTTTAGCAATCTTGTCTCCTGCCTTAATCGCTTTACCATTCTTCAGAATAACATCGTATGGCAACGTTAGATCTTTTTCTGCTGTGTACTCTGTACCACGAATAACACCAGACCAGTTACCTGTGTATCTGTCATGCTTAAGATCAAGCATATCAATACCGTCATATTGATAAAGAGTATCATGTTTAGCAGGAACAGTCACTCCGTCCAAAAGGTAACGTAGGTAGTCACCAATTTGAATTTCTTCACCATCACGAATCTTCTTATCATCCTTTTGATCCACAGCATGTTTTTCAGGTTTGATGTCTGGAACTTCAACAGTTACCAAATTAGACTTATGATCAATTCCAAAATCGATCTGATGGAAATTATTCTCAACCTTTTGACCTTCTTTTACCAACAATTTAGCAAACAAATCAAAAGTCACATTTTTACCCTTAGAAACATAGTTCTTATAGTAAGCAGCGTTGTCTTTTGGAATCCACATATAGAATTCACCTTTAGGTGACAAGCCTGCTTCTTTCAAAATTTCATTAACAACATCTGTTCTTCCCTTGTCAGAAAGAACATGGAACATGTCAAAAAGTTGTTTTGCATCTTTGCCTTCGTCATCAGTTGCCTTGATTTTGGCATTATCAACGGTATAGGCACCATCTTGCACATCGTCTACAATCGCAAAACGTTTTGCGATCGACTTAGGTGACGCGGTAAATTTTGAATAAGGAGAATAGTCAGTTTTCAACGTAAACTTCACATTCTTGTCGAATGTCTTAGCACCATCAATATTGTTTCCATAGTTGTCAGTAATAGCCTTCACAGGTTTTGGAGTCGAAGGTTGAACACGTAAGCGTGAATAGTTCACTTTTACAGTTGGAACAACAGGCATTTCAGGGATTTTCTTCTTCTCAGGAGGAGTTGGTGCTGGGGGAGTTGGAAGTGTTGTACGAGGTACAAACTCTTTTGGTTTTTCCAATTTAGGCATAGGAATTTCTTTAGTATCCTTTTGCTTCAATTCAGGTTTAACTGGTTCTTCAGGTTTAATCAATGGTCTTTGAATAGATGAATTAACTCCCCACAAACCAAATGTATAACCATGAGCATGAGTAATTTCTAAATCAGTTGGTGCTGGTTTACCTTCCTTCTTCGCAATTTCTTCTAAATAGGCTTTATAAGCATAATATTGACTCTCAGGACGAGTATTATTTGTACCAACCCATTTTGAATATCTTGAAGCTGTATAAGTCAAATGATTCTTTGAACCCCAACCAACACTCATCAATGAACCTTTAGGTACAGAACTTTCACCCAATACTCCAGTACCAAGAGTACTTCCTACACTAAAATCATCTAATCCAGAAGGATCATCATGGTTAAATCTAGCAGGATTTACAGTTCCTTTAATAAACTCTTTACCATTTTCAACTACTTTAGTCAATTCAGAATCTGAGTGAATCTTAAGAATACCAGTAGACCCATCTTGATATTCATAACGATACATTTGATCATAATCCAGGTCAGTCAAAACATTTACATAAGCAAGATTTATTGGTTTACCAGTAGCTTCGTCAAAATATTCAATATCAAGATCTGTTATCTGATAATTCCAAGAAGAAATATCAAATGCAGAATTTGATTTAGTTTTTGACCAAAATACACTCATTCTAGGCTGAATATTATCATTACCCTTAACTTTAAACTCAGGAACTGGATCAGCAGTAAAAGTGAATTTTGCTACAATGGACTTACCTGATTTAGTACGCCCAATATTATTAACCGTGAAATAATCACCCTTCTTAATATTCTTTAAGAAGAAACCTGTTTCCCCTTCTTTAGAATCAACAGTCCTATCCAATAAATCTTTTTTACTATATTTCACTTCAGTCTTAGGAGAAGCACTTAAATAACCATCAACTACTTCTAAATCCTTAACACCTTCAAATACAGCATGAAAATTTTTATAAAAGTCTAAAGAACCTCGACCTGATTCATTATAATCACCATAAAGTTTTACTCCTGTTGAAGAAGCAACAAGCCCAAGTTTTTCTAATTTTGCTTTTTGCTCATTATAGATAGCTAAATCTTTATTATATTTTTTAAAATCCTTGTCATATTTTTCTTCAGCATTTTTATTGCTAGCTTCAATCTGCTTATTCGCATTTTCTTGATCCAACTTAGCTTGCTTATAATCATCTAGCTTCTTAGCGTTATCACGCTCGATTCGTGCATTTTCAGCTTTGGTATCAGCTTCTTTTTTAGCATTGTCAGCAAGAATAGCTTTATTTTCGGCTTCAATACGATTGACTTCTGCTTTATGATCCGTTACAGCTTTGTCATACGCTTCTTGTTTAGCCTTGTTTTCTTTTTCAATTACTTCACGTTCTTTAGTAGTTTTATCTACCTTAGAAGAATAATCAGCAGTCACATTTTTGACATCTTTTTCCTGTTTAGCATAATCAGCTTCAATTTCTTTTTGCTTTTCTGCTACTGTTTCAGAGGTTGCAACACCTTTGTCCTGAACTGTTCCGACTTCAACTTTAACGCCTGCGTTTTTAGCTTCTGTTACAGCTTTGTCAAGATTGTCATGCGCAATAGGAACTTCTACTTCTGTTTTCTTTTCTACAGCAACAGGTTTATCAGTTGAAACTTCATCAGCAGATACCGTTGAAGAAAATACCATTCCCAACATTGCAAGTGCGAGAATAACTCCACAAGCACCACCGACTTTCATTTTACGAATTGATCCGTATGCTTTAAATTCTTGTGTCTTAAACATTTATTTCTCCTTTTTTATTACTAAGATTTTTTTATTTTTTGATCTCTAAAAATATGATGGTGAACGAGACCGTTTAAAAACTACTAATAACATTTCCTCTCCTTTTCTACAAAAAAAAGCCAGCAAATGCCGACTTTTCATCTTTAAAACTAAATACCTATATCATCTATTTTATACTATCATATACCCCCTTTTTTCTAATATATATAATTAAAATTATTATAATTCAATCCAAGATAAAATAAACCTTAACATCATTGACTAACAGCCATCTTACCATCTGACTTCAGATAATAACTTCCTATCCAAGTATTTACAGCCATATAGCCACCGCTCTTGAAATAAAACCAAGAGCCACCTAGTTTCATCCATTCATTATTCGCATAAGAGCCACCTTCTTTTATGAAGAACCATGATTTATAATTTTTATCATATACCCACTCTTTTTCAGCCATCTTACCATCAGATTTCAGATAATATGAACCTTGAAACTGATTAGAAATAGGCTTTCCATTCAAATAATAATACCATGAACCATTTTCCTTAATCCAGCCATTCTTACTTGAAGAAGGTTTACTTTGATTTTGAGAAGGTTTATTCGGTTTATTCTTGTCCTGATTTTGAGAAGGTTTATTCGGTTTATTCTTGTCCTGATTTTGAGATGGCTTAGCTGGATTTGTATTGTGTTTTTCCTTATCCTTCTTAGCTTTTTCTTGCTTCTCTTTTTCTTCCTCTTCTTTTAACTTATTAATTTCTTTAGAGATTTTTTCATATTCTTTATAAGAAATATTTAGCTTTTCCAACTTTCCTTTTTCAGATTCCAACTCTTGCTCTTTCTTTTCAAGAGTTGATTTTCTTTTACTTTCTGTAGTATTCGCAGGGGTTGTTGTACTAAAATTATTCTTAGTTGATCGTGAAAGTAAATCATCTGAAACAAGAATAAAACTCATTCCTGTTCCATCTTTTAATAAATGAATTGAGAAACCAAAATAATTTATCTTATTCGGTTCTCCCCAATTCAAACCACCAATAGATTGAGCATGAAGGTATTCATAACCATTATACATGAAATCTAAAATTGCATCATAAATAGTACGTTTTAATTCTGCTTTTGTAACTTCTTTTAAGCGCGAACTCGTACCTGCGCCATTTTCATAGTATTGCCCACCATACTTTTCTTCTTCATCTTCCTTACTAGAAGTAGGTAAACCATACTCTCTAGCTACCTCGTTAATTCCTTTAACATAGTGCCAATCCCATATACTTCTATCTGCTTTTTTCATTTTAACAGAAAGCTTACTAGCAAAATCAATAGACGATTGAGCAAGAATAAGCTCCTTAGTTCCCATTTGCCTTCTTACTTGATTTATCATATCAAAGGCAAAATAGTTCAATTCAATCAATACATCTTTAGGAAGATTATCTAGATCATAGACCTCAGCTTCATCTGAAGCAACTGTTACAAAGTTATTCTTCTGTAAAACTAACTTAGCACTTTCACTTTTCAAAATTTGTTCTGCTCGATTTCTTTCAGCTTCACTTTTATCATAGTTGAAATAATCTTTAAGAGCCTTTGCATACTCAGCACTTACCTTAATAGTATTCTTTTCACTATATGGAACTTTCAAAGATTCAACTTGTTTCTTCAAACTATCAATTTTATTCTCAGTTTCAACAACTGAACCCCAACGACCATCACCAAAAAAGCCACTATCACCATTCTTCTTAGCAAGTTCATTTCTTTGATTATCCAATTCTTTAATCTTAGATTGTCTTGCAGAATCAGCATGAACAACACTACAACTAAACGCAAGCAAAGTTGCAGTTGAAATCAACGCAAACGATCTTTTGAAATTCATTATAAAATCCCCTTTTAACAATAATTTTTACTTCATTATAACATATCTTTTCTATAAATAATACGCTTGTCTTTAAAACTCAATAATCACTCCATTTTCTCTAAAATAAGAATACGTTCTTTCGATTTTAGAAATTATCTTGCTGTAATAACAACGAGTCAACTGTCCAACACCATACAACTGATAATATAAATCTTCACAGCATTTTTTTGATGATACATAAACATCAGAACCATTTTTTACATGAGCATAGATTTTCAAATTCCAGCAGAATCGACTATAGATTCGATTATACTCTTTTATGATCCATTCTTCTGAATATGTCCTTAACCCCTCTTTATAAACATACTCTTCGATTTTAACACACCTCTCTCCTACTACTCAATCTTATCTACTAGGTCAAGTAAGAATTGCTTCACTTCACTCTTATGAACATATTTAGTCTTATCATCAGCACTAAAGCGAATAGTTTCTTCATAACTTTTCCCTTTAGTCAACATTGTTACCAATCCATGAGAAAATTGATGGTGACAGCCTAGATTATCTAAGTCCTTTGTGGACAATACTTCTTCACGCTTCACAATGAATTGTTCATCTGCATTGATAAAATCATCTATCTTACATTTATAATACTTTGCTAACTTGTAAAGTTTATCAACACTAGGCTCACGTTCTCCACTTTCATAGCGTTTATATGCTTTCTTTTGGATACCTAGATAATTTGCTAAATCATCTTCCGACTTATTATTTCTTTCTCTATACAAAATCAATGCTTTTGATACGTTAATCATTTTGATTCCTCTTTTCTTCTTCTCTACACCTCTACTCATATTGTTAGTTTACATAAAGGAACTCAATAATTCCCTTGTGAAAACTAACAATACTTTCAATTCTTATCAGGACAAAACCTGCATTATAAAAATTAAATGATTGTTAATTTTGTTTTTGAGTAAAATTAAAAAGGCTTATATTTCAAAGCCTTTTCTTGTTACTATTTTTTTTTTGTATGCTCTTATCTTCGCACACTTTCAGCTATATAGCTTACTCCCTTCGCCAAGGTCACAGATTTAAGGATAACTCAATACCCCCTCTTCCTTACCCAAAGGCATTAGCAAGATTTTACTCTTACACACCGACCATACGATAAAGCCTCACTATCTCACTCTAGCTACCTCTTCAAAGTATCATTGACTGCTCCACAGCCGTCAGTTCCCTTTTCTTATCTACTAAGGCGAAAGGACAAAACACCCAACATGAACTTTACAAACTCTAAACTCCTTGCCAACCACATTTACTTATGGTATAATAATACCAACAAACACAAAAAACAGTAAACAGCTTAGTAAGATGGAAACACACTTTGCTGGATTTTTGTTTTCAAAAAATATTAGAAAAGAGAACATTATGACTGAAATCATTATCAAAACAACATCCATTATTTACAACATTATGAAGTTGTTAGTCCGTCTTTACATTAAATCTTTTGACTCAAATCCATATTTGACAACTTTTTGCACAATATTCATCATTGTACGTTATCTATGCTTTCCGTAGTCTTACTAAAAAGTCAGCAAAGAGTTTAGAATCTATAAAGTTTTGTAGATACATTTCATGGAATCTAGCTAGATTTTTGAGAACTTACCTTGTTTTTGAATGGAACACCAAGAATGACAATCGCATTTACTATTTATGTAATCATACGTTTGTTATTCTAAACCAAGAAGCTAGGCTATCAAGTCTAGCTTTTTTTAAAAGCTAAACTCCATGAAACATATCTACCATCAGACAACTTGACATTTTACTATTTTTCACTTATAATTAAATTGCTACATTTAATCGTGTTTAGTCAATGCTTGTCGTTGTCTGACACGTTTTTTATTAAATTTTCAAAGAACTTTTTTCTTTAACAACTTTTGTTGTTAAATATATAATACTACTTTTGTTGTTAGAAGTCAATAGTTTTTTTAAAATTTTTTTTACTTTTTTTTCGGAGATAAAATATGCTTGAAATCAGACTAAAAGAACTTCGTAATAAAGCTAATATAACTCAAAAAGAACTTGCAGAATCTATAAACACAAGTCAACAAAATATCGCTTTTTATGAAAAAGGAGAACGAAAACCAAAACATGATATGGTTGAAAAACTAGCAAACTTCTTCAATGTTTCAACAGACTACCTTCTAGGTAAAACTGACATTCCTGATCCTGAATCAGATATTGACCTTGATTCTGCTATTGACAACTCAGTCGCTTATGATGGTACACCAATCACAGATAACGATAGAGAGATCATCAAAGACTTCCTAAAAGACTATTTTGCAAACAAAAAATAAGTATGAACCTAAATAAAGTTATAAAAGAGATAGAACAATTAAATTGTAAAGTGATCACTCTTAAAAACTTAAACTCTAAAGGAAGATATATTCTTGTAAATAACCAACACTTTATTTTTCTTCGTTCCGACACAAGCGATATTGAAAAAATAAATGTACTTCTTCATGAAAAACACCATTTAATCAATGATGATTGCAACAATTCACTTTCTCAAATTGATACTTTTAAAAGGCACATTGAAAACAACAGTGAAAAAGGACGAATACTTGATTTTATGAGTTTAGTGAATAGTGAATATCCAATAGATGAACACTTCAACTATCAAGACTACCTTAAAAACGCTGATATTCCAGCAAGCTATGAAAACTACGTTAAAGAAATAGCTACAAATTTTTATAATGAAAACAAAAAAAACAACATTATCTAAGATAGTGTTATTTTTTCTATTTCCGAACAAATTTCAAATACCTGATTGCCTATTTTGACCTAAAAAACGAATCAAATATCCAGGAAAATTTAATTTTCCTTCGTTTTTTTTTACTCTAAAATAACATCTCCCCAAAACTCACCATTACAAGTTACCGCCAATTCATTATCTAAATAACCTGTAAAAAATCCCCCACCTTTTCTATGAAATGTAATTTCTACAAAATAGACTTCTAAATCTCCTTCATATTCTTTCTTAACCGTCATATCTGAACCAGCTTCCATTTCTTCTAGCTGGTCCGAATACTCCTTCAGAAAATCTCTCACAAAATAATTAAATTTTGAAATCATGTTTTTTGGAACTCTATCCTGATAAATTATTTCTTTAATTTCCATATTCTATTTCCTTAACTAACCAGCAATAATTTCCAAAAATCTTATCTCTTCAGCTGGTAAGATATCACATTTAATTTATCTAATAACTATTTCAATATTATCATCTGAAACTGATTTAATCGTCAAAATTCCATCAATATATGTCATTCGATAATAAGACGAACCATATAAACCATATAGACCCAATTCCTTATAATTTGAATACCCTGCATCTTCCCACATAATATCCACTCGCATGTAAATATTACAGTCAAAAGCTGCCACATTAATTATATCATTAACTATCAAATTTCCATTTTTTATAACCGAAACATTTTTTGGTAAAGTTAAAGTTCCATTATCTTTTAGATAATCCAAAACAGCACGCATGCTTTCTCGCTCTTCAGCAATCGGAAGTCTATCACTCATATTGATTATTCTCCTTTTTTATTAAAATTTCAAAAGTTTCATCATCTAAAGGTAAATTATATCTTCTTACTTTTTTCCAAAACAGCAACAGCCTTATCAAGATATAAAACCATCTCCTTCAAATACGCTATATCAGTTTCAAGAGATTGACTTCTCATAAATAACCTCTCTATCATTCAAAAAATTTTTCTTGACTAACTTCCCAATATTCGTTTTGGGAGAAAGTAAATCACTAACCAATAGAATATCTATATTACCATCAAAAATAGTTAAAAGCCTACCATATACATCAAAATATATCGAATCATCCTCTAACTCCAAAGCAATATCAACATCACTCTTTTCATCAGCTTCACCTCTAGCATAAGATCCGAATAGATATATTTTAGACAAATCATACTGTTTAGCAATAGGAACAATTTTTTCCTTTATCTGATCTATTGTATAAACCATAGCTTCTATCCTTTTTTATGTTGTCAATACATTACAATCATATCCCTATTAAATAAAGGCTTTAAATTTAAACTTGTAACTTCTTCTCTAATGCTTGTGCCAAAACTTCTGAATAGTTAATCTTTTCTCGATCAGCAAGACGAACTAGCCATTCAGGAACGGTCACGTTCTTTCTAATCGCCTTGTTACTTCTCACAAAAGGCGCAGGATCAACTTGAATCATTGATACAAAACCATCTGAAACTTCAATCTTTAAAATATCACTTGGAGTAGGCAACGCCATCCCTTCATCGATATAAGAAGCTAAAACATTTTCAAGCATTTCTCGAGCATTTTTCATCGCTTCTTCGATATTTTTTCCTTCTGTACCACCACCAAATTCTGGAAATTCTACCCAATATCCTGTTCCTTCTTTATGAAAAATAGCTGGATACGTTTTTAACATTCTACTACCTCCAACATTCTACTACCTCTGATGTAAAAAGACTTAGGAAAGTAAAAATTACAATCCTAAATCTTTGAGAATCTTTCTCTCCAATCCCTTTCCCAAATCTTCATTTCCATGAACTGGAATCGTGACAAGATAAGAAAAACCCTCTTTCTTAAAATGATGATGACTTCCTCTTTGACGAACTTCAACCCATCCATTCTCAAGAGCTAGTTTCACCATTTCTTTACCTGTAAGTGGCATATATTATTGTTACCTCCTTACACTTACTATTATACGCATTATGTGTATAATTGTCAAATTAAAACAAACCACTTTTTTCTCAATAACTACAAAATAAAATAGACCAGCTTCCTGATCTACTTTATTCTATATTCATTGACTTTTGGTCAAATTTTGGTCACACTTTGGTCAAAGATTCCAAAAATACTAACCTATTTTAAAAAACTAAATTGTGATGATTGCCCATAAACAAACACTTTGAATATTCTTTATGCTTCTTTACGCTTCCAAAAATGCCCCCTGCAGGAATCGAACCTGCAACTACTCCTTAGGAGGGAGTTGTTATATCCATTGAACTAAGGGAGCTAGATA
>ERZ772909.659-NODE-659-length-20769-cov-4.253066_pt1 | contig 20769 bp, 13 predicted proteins | sample MGYA00511137_ERZ772909 | MGnify/ENA primary metagenome ERZ772909 (study PRJEB29015, sample SAMEA2738095) | human oral metagenome | biome: human oral; feature: human-associated habitat; material: saliva | place: China | collected 2270 ... | reverse complement strand
ATTCTACTCTTTTCTTTTTCCCTTTTAAATACCTTTATCACACAAAAAGAAGTTGGGAAAAAAATCTCAAAAATAGAATAAAGAACCCTTGATTCATATTATTTCGTGAATTATCAAGTCAAATGCAACAAACGCTAACTTATTCTATATACCTAATTTAGCTTCATATTTACAATGTATTTTGATTCAAAACAAAAAATATACTAATACTCTCTAGAGGATTCCCCATTACACACATAATCAACTATATCAATTAATCCCATTAATAAATTCTACCCACTTAAACAATCAACACAAAAAGGAATTAAGCACGCTAAGTCACTTAATTCCTTCCAAAAACTTATTTAACCAGATACTAACAGCTATTTTTCTCCCTGTTGAGAAATCTCACGATTTCTCTATCTCTCTCCACCATCCGTTGTAGTTGGATTCAGAGTTGTAGTTGAATCCGTATTTGAACCCACTTCTTTTTCTACACGTGGACTACCTACAGATGTTCCTTGAGAGCCCGAACTTGTAGTAGTCACTTCTTCCACAGAATATTTTGGATTACTTAATGAATGATTTTCCCCGTTCGATTGTTTTTCCAACACTGATGACGTATTCGTAGCTTCTCTACGAATATCACTCTCAGAGTGAGTATATCTCTGCGAATTCTCAACTGTTGTTCTCGCTTTTTCAGTCTCTTTTTGAACTTTCTTCACTTCTTGAGGAATGTCTTTTAACCATACACCTTTTGCATCAACCGTGTAGCCATCTGGAGTTTTTCCATTCTTCACTAATTCCCCATTTGCTTTGAAGTAATACCATTGACCATCAATTTCAGTCCATGCATCTTTTGCTCGTTCTCCTGAAGCTCTATAATAGTAGTTTCCATTCCAACCTGTTACCATATGTCCATCATTGGCTAGTACATACTCTTGTTTATCCAGCTGTAATTCTCCAGTCTTCATCTTGCCTTCACTATCTAGATAGTACCAGTCATCCTTATCTTTGACCCAACCTGTCTTCATCTCACCTGATTCAGCAAAATAATACCAAGCTTTGTCAATCCATTTCCAGCCTTTTTGCATATCACCATCTTTGGATAAGTAATACCATTGTCCATCAGAACTAGCCCAACCAGTTTCCATCTGACCATAGATATTGAAGAAATACCATGAATCATTCAGGAACTTCCATTTTGTAGCCATCTCTCCTGAATCTTGTAAATAGAACCAACGATTACGCCATTTTTTCCATTGGCTTTCTAGCATTGCTCCATTCCCTTTGAAGAAATAATAACGACCTGCAATTTCACTCCAAGCAATGGCATGTTCTCCATTAGCATATCGATACTTCCAAACATCATCTTCTACATACCACTTCGCAGTAAAACTAGGAATACGAGGATATTGTGTTGAAATATTTACAAAACCATCCGTACGAATATCAAAAACTGTTGCTTCATATTCTGCACTACTTGCCTTAATCAATTCAGCACCATACAACTTTAATTGTTGAATGACATCCGTAGCTAGTTGATGATTCTTCCAAGGATCATTACTAGATGTTTGCACTACAATAGAAGGATGTAGATGTTGTAGAAAAGTCGTTGTATTGGAAAATTCCGCATCAAAATGATGATTAAATTTCATCATATCTACTTTCCCAATAATTGGACCATAACGATCTTCATTCAAATAATCTAGATTATTCAAATCCCCCGCTGTAAAAATTCTCTTACCATTCACTGTAATGACACTAATAATCGAATTAGAATTATCATCTACTACTGGAGTCAGTTGTCCATTCGTATACTTATTTTCATAATTATAAAGTTGAATATCCATATCGCCTAAATAAAAATGCGCTTGTTCTTTTGAAATATCTTGAATCACTGGAATTCCCTTTTGACTAGCAACCGCTAATACCTTGTCATAATTATACTGACTATCCCAAAGTCTCTCCTTATCTGTAATTCGACTATCACTATAACGCTTCATATAGACTTTGTTGACATTAAAATTCTCCATCAACTCATCTGCATTCCCAATATGATCCGAATGAGCATGCGTAATTAAAATAAAATCTAATGTTTCCACACCCACATTTTTTAAATGTCTCATCACCCGTTCTGTCATAACATTACGATAATCGATATTGTCACCATCACGATAAGGATAACGTGGATCACTATCATCTGGGAAATCATAATCTTCTCCCGTATCAATCATGGCATAATGCCCATTACTTTCTAACAGAATCGCATCACTTCCAAGATTCGTTGGAGAAACATTAATAAAATGAATCTTATTTCCGTTTCCTTCTTGTGCATGAATCGGATTAATGACACCTATAAATCCAAAAACGGATAATAGTACTCCTACTTTCCATTTGTTCATTGAGTATACCTCCCTTATATTGATTAGTATATGCTATTGTTACTGAAATCTCAAATATTCTTAAGTACTTAAGCAAAAAAGCGTACTAGATCTCTCTAATACGCCTTCATTACTTTAACTCATCTTAAATTTTGTTCTAACATTTATTGGGTTGATGGAGAAAATTCACCAACAGAATTTGTCGAACAACCAAAAAAGCTCTCCTTAACAGGAGAGCTGCCAGTAAGTCGCCAAACTTACCATAACTGAATTGATTTCTACCGATTAGCCGCCAAGCTAATCATATCTGTATTTCTATACTACAATTATTTTTTATTATTGTCAATATAATTACTCAAATATTGAATTTTTCCTTTTAACGAAGAAATAATATTATTCTTTTTATTGATCAAATCTCTTAAGCCAAATATATTCAATAACTTTTCATCAATATCATTCATCTCTGTCTTTAGAGTTGCTATTTTAGTTCCTAAAATGCGTTCTTTACCAATTGTTTTTATCTGACCCAAATCAATAGTCCCACACAGCTTTGAGGAATTTCCTTTATAATCAGTATATAAATAATTTGCTGTAATTGGAATTTGAATATCAGGGATTGTCATCGGACTACTTGATATTATAGCACATGTGAAAACAGGAGATTTAAAATTATATGCATTCGATTGTAATACAACAACTGGTCTTATTTTATTTTCCTCACTGCCTATATTTTCACCCAAATCAACAAAGAAAACTTCTCCTCTTTTTACAGTCCATTTTCTTTGAGATTTTTTTGCAACAACATAAAACAACTTTTGCATAAGCCATCGATTATAACGTTGCGATTGTTGAATAACAGTTTTTTCATCATTGTTCATATTATATGCTCCTTCCGTTAAATTTATATTTAATATTCTTTCGTAAATTATCAACTCAAGTACAACAAATGCTAACTTAGTTTATATACATAATTTAACTTTGTACTTACAAAGTAATTAGTTCAAAACAAACAAATATACTAATAACCTCTAAAGGTTCGCACCAAATTTTTGCCGCATTTTTTCTTTCAATTGACTTTCCATTAACTATCATTAGAAAACCAATAATTGTTCCAATAGTTCAGTTACACTAAAAAAGTCTAATAATTTTCATAGTATTCTTAGTCGATGATTGATGGCAGCTACATATACCTATAGTTCCTCATCTGTTAAGGTATTAAAAACCTGACTTTTAGGTAAAAATTCTCTTAGTAGCCCATAAAAGAAAGTCTATTTCTGTTTATATTTCTCCATTTTGAATCCAAAATTTCTAAAAGCTATTAATTAGATTAGCCATCAGGATTTATCAAACAACCCCTTTGATTAAAATTCGATTTTTATACACTCTTGCAAAGCTTTAATCAATATCTAAGTATTGAATCTCTCCAAAGATACTCTCAATATTCTCTATATATTTTTCTTCGATTTCAGAAATATAAACTACAAAAAGTTTTATTTTTGCTCTAGAACAAGCTACATATAGAAGATTACGGACTGCTTTATAACGTGTATCATCGTCAGTTTGATTTCTATAATTTTTAAAAAAATATTTACAGTAATCTTTTACCCCAGCAAAATTATCCTGCAACACAACAACCACATTATCAAATTCTAATCCTTTTGAACCATGTAATGTATAGTAATTGATACCTTCATTTTTCAAATCACCAAATATATATTTATACCACTCCGTAAATTGAGAAAACTGTATTCTAAAAAATTCATCAATAGAATTCATTTCTCTTGCTGTTTCAGTTTCCTCCTCCGTTTGTTGAGAAAAATAAAAATAATCATAGGCACGATTTTGAATACTCAATAAAAGATTTTGGGAGATATCATCTATCGAGAATATTTTTCTTAAAATTTTTTCACCTGAAATTCGTTCGTTTATCTTGCTAACTTCATCGATACACCCAAAAAGTGTCATTTTTGAAAAGTCAAATTTGTTTATACTATCAATAAAATGTTTCATCTCTGCAAATGTTAGTGACGATTTAGAAGATTCTATAAACTGAACAATTTCCTTAACTGTTGAATTACCGTCTGATACCTTTTGAATAAAATCTACAAAATTTAAAACCTCTCTAAAAAACCATCCCATATGCTGTAAATTTTTCTGTAAAAATTCATTACTCATCTTGTCATAGTTACTACCACTAAATCGAGGGAATTTTTTCAAAACTGTCAATATTTCATCAAATCCTCTTGCTTTTGTAATGTCATCATTTTTCATTAAAAGACAAGATGTATTATTGGTTAAATTATTATTCTGTAAAAAACTAGCAAGGTCAAAATTGTTATCGGTTACATAAAATTTATAACTCCCATTATCAAAATCATTATATATAGACTGTTGACCAAAATTGTCATTTCTAATTTTCTCAATTAACTCGACAATCTGCTTAGAAGAACGTCGGTTAAATTTTTTTTCAATGATTTTATATTCATGTTTATTCGGAAGAGTTCCAACCCCCGAACCATAAATGCTTTGTAAAGAATCACCAAAAAAACCTACCATAAATTTTTTCCTAGTATTTGAATATTCTCTGATACTATCCATTATATCAATAACTTTTCCATCTGTATCTTGGTACTCGTCTACTAAAACATATGGATACCTATCTGAAAATAATCTTTTTAATATATTCTGACCTGTAATAATATTTTTAGAGTAAAGTAATAATGTATCATGACTAATAACATACTTCTCAAGTTTATCTCTATTTTGAATAGGATTATAAACAATTTTATTTGTTTTTTTAGATTCGATTTCTTCCAACGTATTTTCAAGTTTTCTCTTCTTAACACATTTCTTAACGAAATCGCTAAATTTACTAACATTTTTTAAATAATCTTTAAAATATTCATTGTAGCCAATAATTTTCTCTTTAAAATTTTGTGCTGGAGTAAGAGGTGTATTATAAAAAATTTCTAAAAATTTTTCATCAATAGCTTCTTGGAATTCATCCAGATTAACACTATTAGAAAAAGAATTATCGTTTATTATTTGTTTAATTTCTTCAAGTTCTTTTTTTATTTTCCCCTCATGTTCTATCATCAATAACTCTTGCTGAATAGCGATAAATCCCCAAAGAAATTCGTGGATTGTAGAAAGCACTACTGAGGAATTTCTTCCAATTCGTTCAAGAATCTCATCTTTTGCTGCATTGGTATAAGTGATACATAAGATTTTTTGATTGTTTTGTTTTAAATTTTCTCCTTCTATCTTTAAAATATGCTCAATCGATTTTTGAAGTGCATAAGTTTTTCCAGCTCCGGCACCAGCATCAAAACAAAAGCTTTCAAAGTTGTCTAAACAATCATTAATCATTTTCTGAATATTTAACTCTACTTGTATATTTTCTGAACTAATTATATATGTCATGATTTACTCCCCGAAATATTCACAAAGTGAGTTTAACCCTGACTCAATATACTGAGGCAATTTGAGTTTAAACTCTTTATCCATTACCGATAAATACACTATTCCAGTAGAAAATTTTGATTTTCCATCAGATAATTTCACTTGGTACATATAAGACTTCTCTGCGATATTATCATTTTCATTAATATTTGAAAAATACTTCATCTTCGGATGAACATATTGTAGCAGCTTAATTAAGGATATCTTATGTCCTTCTTTTCCTTCATCCACTGCATTAGTTAAAATAATTGCCTCTTCAAAACTAGTAGCATAATATCCATTAATTTTACCTTGCGAGTACAGAGTAATATTATTATAATTAATACTCAATTCTTCTTTATCACCAAGATTTTCAACTATCCAATTATTAATTTCATCAGAATTAGCATCATTATTCTTTAAATGTTTTTTTATAAAATATTGAATGGTAGCATTTGTACTTAAAGATTCTTCTATAGCTTCATATTTTTCTCTTAAATTAGGAATATTTGGAGGTATAACATCTAAACTATCATCTCTTTTGATACTAACCTTCTTTTCATCTTCCGTTCTTTTTAAATCCAAATCAGTAAAAATAACAGTTTTAACCCCAAGAAATTCTAATAAATCAATAAACTGATGAGCGTAGGCTCCATCAATTCTATAAACTTTTACATGATGATTTTCCAAAGTAAGATGTCTATCAATTTCATATCTTAAATAGGTTTCCTCCGAAAGACCCTCAACTAAAACAACTGCATCAGCAAAGAAAATATCTGATGCCTCTAATCTTAAATATTTTTTTATATATTCATAAATTTTTTTATCGGCCTCTGTATTGGGGACTATTACTTTATCACTAATATTCTTTATAATATTATTTCCACCTGATTGACCTAAGTAGATAATATTATTTAGAGTATTTCCTGATTGAATCTTACTGTTTAATATATGTGTTGAGTGAGATGTGATAATAATTTGAAAAGTATCTAGTTGCTTTTTTTCACCTAATAAAGTAGCAATTGCTTTTGAAATATTCTTTATAAATAATTCTTGCATCTGTGGATGCATATACGTCTCAGGTTCTTCAATACAGAGAATATTAACTGAACCATTAATATCCTTCTCACTATATAATTCAATATAATCAACAATTTTTGCAATAATAACCATCAAATTTGTATACCCCATTCCAAACTGATTTTCAGGTATATTATTATTTTCCTCTCGGTACTCATAAATAATACTACTCGCAAAAATTTTTTCTAAAGTTACATCAGGATGTAAATTCATCTTTAAATTTTTAGTTGATTCAATACTAGATACTGCTCTTTGAAGAATCTTTTTTATATTCTCATCAACCATATTTTTCACTTGATAGTTGATAGCATTGACCAATTCATTAATTGTTTTAATATCATTATTCTTTTTATAAGTTGAAACTATTTTATTATAAGCTTGTGAAAGAGTCTTATCATTTTTAACTGTATTTGCTTCTATAGTTTCTACTTTTAGTAGCGGTGAAAGAGAAAACTCTTTCGCAGGTTCTTCTCTTCCCATTGGATAAAAATTTAATATAAAATAATTATTGCTAAATAAATTTAAAAATTGTCGATATAGTACTTCTTTCTGATACTCTATTAGTTTTTCTTCTTGTTCTGTGTTTTCAAACCTAAGGTTAGTAAGTTCTTCTAAAAAAGACTGAACATCAGCAACTTCATATTTAATATTAATAATTACTTCAGCAACTTCTTGAGCTACTTGAGTTTCTTTAGTATTAACTGTATTTATTCCACTTAAAATTAATACATCTGCAAAACTTGAAATCACATCATTTTCATCATCAATTCCAAATATTAACTGAAACTCTAACTTAGGAAACTCAGATTTATCAATACTTCTTATCTCTTCTTCAGATTTATTAAGAATATTATCCTGATACCAACTTGCTAATATGTTTAGATTAAAGTCTGTATACTTGAATACATTTCTACTACCCGCCTTGGTATTCTGCAATGTATTTAATAATTTGATAATTGTACTTTTACCAGAGTTATTTTTACCTACAATTAGTGATGAATTTTTTGATATATACTCTTCTGTTTTATTTATCTTAGATTCATCATCTTCAGTATCCGTTATTTCTAGCCATTTAGTATGAGCAAAGTTAATAGTTTGAAAGTCTTTACCATATTTTCTATAATTTTTTATCAATAAACTTTTTAAATACATACCATATCGCCCTCTATATGTTCTTATCACTAAAAACTCAACAAATCATTCCAATCTGAATTTTAACATAATCTATCGATTTTAGATTATTTTTCAATCCAAACTAGTGATATTAGCTAAATAATCTTTAATCTCATTTTCTAATCTTTTTTTTGAAAAATCATCGCAACCACCAGAAAGCATTCTATTAAAGAAAACTTTAGTTCTATTAGTATCATTCCAAACAGTACTACTTTTAATTGTATCACCACATAACCACTTAGAAACTTTTGAATTATTTACATAAATAAATTTTATTTTCATACCATTTTTTTCAAGTGTATCAATATGAAGATTAAGCATATCTTTACAATAACCACTCAAAGAAATATCACTTTTAAAAGGTAAGTCATTTGAATTCGTTTCATGAAAATAGAACATATCGCCAACAAAAATTGTGTATTTTCTATCTTCATGCTCCTTATATTCCTGTAATATATCACTAGCAATTTCTTTTAATTCAGAATTATTTAATTCTTCTTCCAAATCCTCATAATTTTTATTATACCAGTGCCACTTTGCATCATTTTCATATATTTCATTCATTAAGTTATAAATAGGTTTATAATAATTATTATAGACATAAGGTGTATCATTGACTTTAGTATTCAAACTATATAAGTACGTTCTTGCTTCTTTCTCATATTGTGCTGTGTTTTCGTCACCTGCTGGATTAAGTCCTATTACTAAAATACACTCTTTATTTGATTCGGGTAATTCATACTCAAATCCTCTAACTGCAAGTCTAGGATTATCTTCACTAATATCTAAAGCTTTTAAAGTTTGCTCAACAAATTCATTTATTTTCTTTTCCATATATATTTCTCCTTTTTCCTCAATTATTTTATTCTAACTAACCAAATTTTAACAAGAAACCCCTTTCATTTAATACTAATCTTACATTCACTGAATTAGCTTATCTTTATTCTAACGAATAATATTATATAACACAAGCATAAAGTAAGCGTTTAAAAATTCTTGATTACTCCACAGAATTACACTATCGAAAATTCTCCATTAATTATAAAAATTATCAACTAATCTATTTATCTTATCCTTTAATAACCCATCTTGGCATCACTCAACTCCAGTTCGCTATAAATGAGAGTATTTCTGGAATATCGATATCTCCCAATAATATTAAATTTATTTTTCTTGAACAATCTATACAAAAAAGGAATTAAGCAACCTGACGCTGCTTAATTCCTTCACTAAATTTGTTTCATCAACCCTCTTTGACAAAGAGCCTATAAAAAAGAGAGCTTTCGCTCTCTTCTTCATTAGTAATTTTATTACACCCATTCACCATTAGCGTTAACAGTGTAACCATCTGGTGGTGTTATATTTCTTAGTAATACTCCTGAAGTATTGAAGTAATACCATTTACCATCAATTTGTTACCAGCTTGTTAATATTTTCCCTAAAGCATCAAAATAGTAGAATTTACTTTCATATTGAATTCAAGCATCTTTTGGATAATCTGTACTTATCCTTGCTTCAAAACACCATCATCATTGATAAAGTAAAATTTTTCTCTTTCAATAATTAAACCTTTATATTTTTTACTGATACAGAATCTTTTACCGTTGTGGTATCACTTACTGTTATACTTGTTCCAGTTGTTTAGTTTCAGCAAATATATTTTGTGATAAAGTTAAAACTTATACTAATGTAAAGGTTTCTAAAGTTGTAATTATAATTCTTTTATTATTCATATTATCCACTCCAATCTTTTAAGTACTTTAATAATATGTTCAGACTCAATACTTGTCAATCATTTTAGGATAAAAAAAAGAGAGCTTTCGCTCTCTTTTCATTAAGTTTATTTAAAATTAAACCCATTCACCATTTTCGTTAACTTTGAATCCGTCAACTTCAGTGTTTACTGATAACGCACCTTTTTCATCAACGTGGTACCATTTTCCACCAACTTCGAACCATTGGTTAGCTTTCATAGCACCTGAAGCTTCTAAGTAGTACCAAGTACCGTTATCATTTAACCATCCAGTTTGCATTACGCCTGAACCGTTTAAGTAGTACCAAGTTCCGTCAACTTGTACCCACCATTTTTTCATAACGCCAGTTTCTGAATCTAAGTAGTACCAAGAACCAGCATCGTTAATCCAACCTTTACGTGTTTCACCTTTAGAGTCTAAAACGTAAGTCCATTCACCTTTTTCGTTTTTATTCCAACCAAATTTTGTAACTGGTTCTGGAGTTGGTGTGTCAACTGCTAATACGTCTTCTAATTTAAATTCAACATTTAAGTCTTTATAAACTTTTTTTGCAGCTTCAACAGCTTGATCAAACTCTGTTTGAGCTACTTGTCTGTTTATTGAAGAGTTAACATACTCATCTTGTTTTTTAGCAACTTCTTTTGATTTTTCGAAAGTTAAATCATCTAATTCTTTTAAAGTAACACCATTCACAACACCATCTTGTGTTTTTGGATCTCCTGCTACTTTATTTAATGCAGTAATTGCACTAGTTAAAACTTCTAATTCTTTATCAGCATTTTTAATAGTTTCTTCTAATTTAGAAATTTCTTTTTCAAGTTTAGCAACTTTTTCATCTGCTTCTTTTTTAGCTTTTTTAGCTTCAGTGAAAGCAGTTTCTTTTTCTAACTTTTCAGCTTGATATTTTTTATGTGCTTCAACATTATTAGTTGAAACTGGTTTTTTTCTATATTGAGCTTCTACTTCTTTTTTAGCTTTTTCAAAGTTCGCATTTGCTTTTTCTTGTTCTGAATAAGCTCCTGTTGCTGCTACACTTCCTTTAGCTTTAGTTCCTAAATCATCTTTTTTAGTTTTTAATTCATCACCTGCTTTAGTTTTTTCAGCAGAAATTGAATCTTTAGTTTCTGATAAAGCAAATGATTTTTCCGCAGCTGCAACTGCATTATCTTTTGCTAATTTATAATTTTTTGAAGCAGTATAGAAATCTTCTTGTGCTTTTTTGAATTCTGCTTCTGCTTTAACTTCAACTTCTTTTGCTTCTGTCAAAGCATCATTTTTTTCACGTACTGTTTCAGCTGCTGCTTGACGTTTATTTACGCTATCTGCTGTTTCTTCAACTTCTGTTACAGTTGTTGGAGCTTTAATTTCAAAAGCTTTCAATAAGTTCTCTACAGCTGTACTTTCAACTCCGAATGTATCTTGAGCTGAAGCTGTATTATAAGCTGCAAATAAAGTTAAAGCTGCAACGCTTGATAATAATAATTTTTTCTTCATAATATTTTACCTCTCTTTATTTTTTTTGGTTTTTATATTATAAGTATATGCTAACTCACTAAAAGTTCATTGTCAAGTTATTTTACTAAAAAAAGTAGGATAATTCACTTTTTTTGGGTTAATGGTTATGATGGTAATAATTTCACAACTTGACTAACTTCTCGCTTGTTATCACTGTTTATAATATTGTTTTTTCAAACAACAACATGATAACACTTCTACCTACTTTGTGCAAGGGTTGTTATATTACGTTTTTTTTACAAGTATTTTGTCTATTTGTTACAAATAACAATTGATTTTATTATTCTGTATATGTCATTAATATCTATCTTAGCTTTAAATCTTATTTAGATTATTTAGTTATTTAATTATGAATAAATCTCATCTACGATTTTATAACTGAAATTGGGTTACAGGAACTAAGTATTTCTTTTTGCTTTGATTGTGAAACGTGTGTATATATCTGTGTAACACTAATTGAACTATGTCCTAGCATTTGTTGAATATATCGGATATCTACATTTTTATCCAAGAGCATTGTTGCAAAACTATGTCTAAACATATGAGGTGTAATTGTTATAGAAATTCCGTTAGCTTCTACAACTTTTTTTAACAACAGACGCACGCTTTGTTCTGACAATCCTTTAACAGAATCTTTACCCAAGAATAAGTACTCCATCTTTTGATTACAATAATTACATATATATTCCTCCAATAAATTAACTGTTTTTAGATCTCCTAAAAATATTATACGCTCTTTTTTCCCTTTCCCTAAAATATGAAGTGTTCTATTGGAAAGATGAATATGATGAAGCTTAATGTGACAAAGTTCAGATATTCTAATCCCTGTTGAAAGTAATAAGGAAATTATCAAAAGATTTCTCTTGTTTTTCTTTATTTGATATTCGGTTTTTGATTCTAAAACTTTCTGTTCTAAATAGGAATAGATACTTCTTAACACTTCAATAGGAATTGTTTTTGGTAATAGTTTTTCTTTACGAAATTGAAAACGCATTTGAGTAAGAGGATTTTCATCAATTATATTTTCATTTCTCAAATAATTATAAAATACTTTTAAGCTTGCTATTTTCCTTCGTAACGTATTACTCCTAATGTCACTCTTCGTTAAATATTCAATATAACTTTCTACTCTTTCATAATCAGAATTATAAAATTGTAAAAGATCATTTTTATATGCACGAAGTGTATGTGGACTCAAACGTTTATGTGTCTCACAATAACTTAAAAAACTTGAAATAATTGTTTCATTCATAAATATCTCCTTTATCGATAATTATGACATTATAAACTTAATCTAAGTATTTTGTATAGCGATAATAAATAGTTATCGTTAGGAGAAAATTTTATGTATTTTATCTCTCATAGCTCAGAACAAAAAGAAAAAATTGCGATCCCTTTACATCTGTGGTTGACTAATATGCATATAGAATCATGGATTGATAAAGATAATATTTACACTGGTGATCAAATATATCAAAAAATTAGGACTTCAATACATACATCTGATTTCTGTATCGCTATTATTGATGAGAATTTTTTAAAAAAAGAATGGACCCTTGAAGAAATTAATTTGTTCTTGGAAAAAGAGAATCAAAAAAACAATGTAATACTGCCTATATTTGTAGATATAGAAAAAGAAAGTGTTTATGAAGTTATTCCTTCTTTAAAAAACAGAGCGTTTGAATACTATTCGGCGGGAAATTTTGAGCTTATAAAAGCAAGAATTTTTAGTCATTTTTGTCACAGATATATAACAATCGAGGATATATTGCCCAATTTAAATAATTCATATTTTACAGATTTTAATCAGAAGACTATAGAAATTTTAGATACCCTTATCAGAAATAGATATTATTTAAGCGAAGATTTTTCCTTAGCTATTACAGAATTGTATAATATAGGGATGTTGATATTAAATGAATTAGATTACCCAAAAGAGTTGATTTCTATGAAAAACTACCTTGAATATATCAAAAAAAAGATGTTTGAAGGTAACAAAGTAAGTTACGTCACATATAAATCGATATATTTTTGTACTCTTGCGATTATTTCTCACTTAGAAAATAAATTATAAGATATTTAGTTTATTACTAAACTAATATCTGACATCCTCTCTGAATTACTATTACCTAACGAAACTCAAAAAAGCTGAAACAAAGTATTTTATAAAAATTTTTCCTTAAATAGACAGATTGAAGGAGATGGTCTTAAAAGGACATCTTCTTCAATCTAAATAGAATGCTTGTTATTTTATTAGAAATATAGGTTATTTAGATATTTTTCTTAATAATATATAGAATATTATTTACAGAATTAAGGATATTATTGACATCGCAACTGTTTTCTAGGATGTCTATTTCAGAAGAAAGATACGGATATTCTAAAATATTATCTTTAATCTCAGAAAAAATTTGTTTTGCAACATAACCAGTAGAGCCTACTGGGATTATATAACAATTTTTAGATTTTGCTATTTTAAATTCTTCATACATTCCTGTTGCCAATGACATATTTCCATCAACTAATTTATTACCAAATAAAAATATGGCAATACCTGCATCTGAAAAGATTGCTTCTCTATAGTTTTTGATTATTGATAAATAATCATCACGTTTATTATCTTCATAAGGAAAAGCACGTATATCTAATTGTTTATATGGAGAATTGGATTTATCTTTTTGTGTTTGTTCAATTATTGTACTAATCACATAGCTACCAACTCCTCGACCATGTCCTGTTATTATTTTATATTCTTTACTATAAAGACTATAAGTTAAGTCAGAAATTAATTTTGGACCAGAAAGTTCCCATTTTTCACCATAACTGTACGCAGAACCTGATATAAAAACACTTTTATTTTTAACAGATTTCTGTATATCTTCTAGAATATTAGGAATTTCATCATAGGAGTTGATTAAAACAGTTTCAATCCCATATCGTTTTAAATCCTGCATTCTTAAGGCTTGTTTATTGCAATCATATTCGTAATCGTTAGGATTATGTTTATAGTGACTTAAATTAGGGTTTATTTTTTCTAAGAAACAATAGTGTTTTCTAGAATTCTGATCCAGTAAATTTTTTATTCTTGACAAAATATATTTTAGATTTGGATCATTAAAACTAAAACCAATAAATAAAAAAGTTTTTGACACCAAATGACCAAGTAATGCTGTAATAAACAAAGAATTATTATCCATATATTTATCATAATCATCACGAGTTAGAACACAACTATTTGGATTTTGATAATCACCATGCATCTTATAAACGGTTACATCGCTATTTAAAAGAGTAGTAGATAAATTATCTATGCTTTTTTTTATGTCAACTTTTTTACCGTATTCAGACAATTTTGTTTCAATCAGTTGGTCATAATTAGTAGTCCAAAAAGTATCTATTGGTAATCTTGAAAGGATATCTAAACTACTATTATTTGATACTTTTGTTATAAATTCATTTAAAATTAGATTGTTGATTGCATTTCGACCATATTGATTAAAATAATATTGAGCAACATCAACTAAATCAAATTCTTTATCTACATCCAAATAAATTTCTTCTGCAACATTTCTCAATAATTCTTTCCAATTAACGTAACCATATTCTCTGGATAATCCAGCACCTGCAAATATTGCCGCATTTCCGTTTTGTAAAGCCTCTGTGTATTTTCTCTTAAAAATGTCTAGATTCAATTGAATCTCTCCTAACGATAACTATTTATTATCGCTAGTATAACATAATTTTAAGAAGTAACAAAAAGAAACGTTAGGATGTGTTACCTTTTAATAATCACATCCTAACGACCTTAAAAACGGGCACTACTCTATCATATTTTAGACTTTTTTAGAAAATAACGTGACTCACTTCATGTTACAATTTAAGCAATTCTAAACAACTATTATTTTAAATTTCAACAAGACCATTATCTAACTCTTATATTTATTTGTACCATTTGAATTATTACTAAAGTTAAATCTATCAAGAACCCTAAAACTTTCATTTATAATAGTACTTTTTATACCAAGATATAAACGTTTATCACCAATAATATAAAATTCTTCTTTTGCTCTAGTAGCTGCTACGTTCAGAATATTGGGGTTCGCTGAACCCACAGCCCAATTAGCAGCTCCTATACTTCTTTCATCACATCCTAAAACAAAAAATACAATCGGAGCTTCTCTTCCTTGGAAAGTATGGACAGTACCAATATTCGTAACTTTCCCTTTTTCATCATATCGTGTAAATCCGATTTTCTTAAGTTCTTGTGATAAGCAATATGCAACATTTTTAAATGGAGTAATGACATATATAGTATCTTTTTTTGTTTTATCATTTATATCTGGATTCTGCTCCATTAATTCTGAAATTTTATTTTTTAAAAATTCTCCTTGTTCTTTAACATATTTATCTATCGCATTTCCAGATATATCAAACCAAAATGCTTTACCTGGAGTATCTGTACTTTGTACCATATTTCCACCATATGATATAGCATTTGAAATATTAAACATTGGATTTCTACATCTTCTATGTACCCAAAGTGGAATCCCAATCCATTTATCATCATTATAAAAACCATATCTACTAATATCATCCACTAAAGTTTGAGTAGAAGCTTCATCAGATAGATATTCCTTAGAAACACCATAATGTTCACCTAACATACGAAGAATTGCAGAATCTAATGTAAGCACAGGTTTTATTTGAGCTGGATCACCTACAACCATAACTTGTTTACTTCGAAATATTGCACCCACACTCGATTGTGGTAATGCTTGACCAGCCTCATCAACAAATAAATATCCTATTGTTTTTTCACCTAAATTTTTACACATTGTATGAACACTTGCAAACGTAGTACTAATAACCGGTATTACCATATTCATCCAATTCCATGCTTCTTCTATCATTTCCTTATTATCAAGGTATTCTTTTTGTTTATTCCATATGATTTGTGCTGCTTGTATACTTTTAACATTTTCATATAAAAACTGTTTTCTAAGTTTTAATGCAGCAATAAACAATCTTGATTGAAGGCACCTATATTCTTTTTCAAACCACGGATTATCCATTTGAAGTGTATTATAATCTGCATTCATATCTAACACTTTTACTGATGCAGCATTTATCTCTTTAGACAACAAGTGAATACTTTCATCTATTTCTTTAATTTTGTCTAACTCTTTTTCAACTATTTGTTGATTCTCTTTCCTCTTTTGATAAATTTTATTTTCATATTCTTTCTCTTTTTTTAGAATAGTATTAATTTCATCTTCAAGACTATGTTTATACTTATTTAATTCTCTATTTTTATCAATGATTTGAATAAGTTCTTCTGAAAAACTTCCCATTCTTTTCTTATAGTCTTGTTTTATTTTTTTAGCAGAAAAGAAGCACGGTTTTTGTAGTTTTAACGCATCAATAGATAAATTTATTTGATTCTGTTCCGTTAAATTATAAATTATTTTTTCATCAGTATTCCTAACTTCTTCTTCAATCTGAACTTTTTTGATATTTGATTGTTGTTGATACTCTATATATTCTCCTTCAATAATTCTTAACTCGTTTTCAAATTCTTCTTTCAGCTGGTGACAATGATAAAAAGAGTAATCATAATCCACTTTCAACTTTTCTAATAGTGGATATTTTTCGCAAAAAATTTGTTTTTCTTGTTTAAATTTAAGAAGATATTCATACTGTTTTTTAAAGTCATTATAGACATTCGTATTAGATACATAATTATTTTTTAAATCATTGATAACCTCTTCTAACGAAGTAAGGATATTATTCATATTATCCTTTTTACCGCCTTCCAAAGAAAACAATCCCCAGAACTTTTCTTCTTTTTCACACTGATTCTTATCCACTGAAATATTAGAATTTGAAATATTCCAAAAATAATCTACATTTCTCAATTCTTCAATAAACATTTCATCAATTCCACTTATTAATGGTAATTCATTAACAATATTCTGAACTGCTCCATTATTTGAACTCGCAACAAGAATTCCTTTATCAGCTATTGATTTTGGTATTTTACCAATTACTATATTTTCAAAATTGAAAACTTTATCTTTAATTTCTTTTGACTTCAATTCTACAATTTCACTTGCTTGTTCTACAACCAATTCAGCGAATATATCTTTTAGCAAAGTCGTTTTTCCTGTACCAGGTGGACCATTTACGCTACGGATTTTTTCATCATCATATCCAATCGCTAAATTTACAGCAACTTGTTGCATAAAAGAAAGAGCATAGTTAGGATTACTTGGGAATCTAGCTATTGGATAATTTTTAGGTTGTAAAATATTCCAAAATATATTTGGATTAAAAGAATCCCTATCTTTTCTGCTATCAAGATTAATTCTATCTTTTTTCATACCTAATAAATATTTATCAAGATTTTCAGTTGTTATACTTTTTGCCTTTTCTAAATCATTCATAAAAAAAGAATGTAAATTTATTGCATCTGCCTCTAAATTAGTCAACACTTTCATTCTACAATTTCTAAGATTAAGTGAATATGTATTCATTAACTTTCTAAAGGCATCATTAAAAAAATCAACATAATTTTTATGACCAGAGTAATTAAACAAATCTTTAATATAATTTTTATTTTCTTCTTCATATTCCAAAAACTCTTTTTCTTTTGGAACACATTTATTTTTCAAAATATAGTTACTAGCTGTAAAAAAAGTCATACTATCAACTAATTGGAGGTCTTTATCAAAATAAACAGCAAATGAGAATTTATCTCCAACATTTATCTCTTCTTCCAGCTTTTTAAGATTAAATTTTTCTCTCAGCAACGAAACAATCACTTCAAATTTAAAGATGTCAAGGTATAATACTATCCCACCTTTTTGGAAATCCTTCAGCTTCTTCTTTAATATTGCCTCAGAAAATAAAGAATAGAAATTATTATTTTTTGGGAACTCAATCATCTGTATATTGTTATCTTTTAACCTAATATCACCTTCTGATAAATGTTCCACCATTATCCATGCTTCTAAGATATTTTCTTTCGTATTCATTTCTTTCTCCATTTCTTTAGATTACATTTCACCTTTATTAGATATCTTCAATCTTTTCTCTTTCTACAACTAAATGATTAGGCTATAAATTAATCTTAAACTAACTATTGTTTATGTTTAATTCTACAGTTAATCATCAGTTAATAAACTTCAATATATAAACTTATTCTTTTAAAAAGAAAAATATCAATGCAACAATAATTGCAAATCCGATTGTTTCGTTTGAAATATTTGCGTTCCATTTGCACCACTCACTGAGAAATCGTACAGTAAGTATAATAAATAATAATATAAATGAACTAACCCTAACAAATTGAATTATTGCTCGACTTTTATTTTTTCCCATTTCCTTTCCCTCCTTATCTTCCCCTTGATTTTCTGTATATTTGTTAAAATCAAATGTTCCATTTTTCATTGTTTTATATTCTTCACAAGCTTTTTCATAAGATTCTTTCATATATTTTGTTTCATCAATTTTCCTTCTCAAAAGTTTCGCTTTCAAGTTTTCATTAACTTCCCAATTATGTTTTAATAGACATCTGATAAAAATACGAATGACTTCTTGCTCCTCATCATTTAATAAATATCTATTTTTAAAGAAAGATTTTTTCTTTTTTCTCAAATGATCACAAAAATCTATTACTAGATTCGTAAACCAAAAAAATGAATACATTTTAACTTTCGCATCATCTACTTTTCCATACCTTACTGCCGTTCTTAGCAACTGAACTTCTTTCATTGTGATTTCTTCTGAACCAGCTGCTTTAAACAATGTTTTTCTCCACTCTGATTCTAAATCTAACGAACGTCTATACGCTGTTGATAAAGCAATAAATGCTACAATTCCAGAAATAATTGCCGCAGGAAATTCTCCATTTAAAAATTCAATACCATTCAATCTTTCACACCTCTTTTTATTAATATTTTATTTAAGTATAATGCAATACTAATAATATGTAAAAAAATGAGCATTCTGTAAATATAAATTTGAATTGGTATGTATCTCATAATCTTCTTATAAAATATAATTAAAAGAAATTAAACTGTAAATTTAAGAATGAACCTCTAATTAAACCTCTAAACACACAAAAAGGACAGACGTAATACAACGACTATCCTTTTTGTTAGTACTATTCAATTTTATCTTAACTCTACGATTTTTCCATTAAGTCAATTTCTACTTCTGTATAATCCTACACTTATTGTAGTTCTGTATTTAAATCTTCAGCATTTTAGTATCAAGATAGTTCTGATTAATACTTCTATTCTCCAGCACCCATATACTCATCTAATTCAATTAGAGATATACTTAATCGTTTTGCACCTTCTTCTTTAGAGAGAAGTCCATCTTTGATCAAACTGATAATCATCATTTTTTTCCATATTCGATACCGTGTGCTTTTCCTTCTGCTTTCCCTTCTGTCATAGCCTGATTTATGGCATCTTTCTTTTCCTTTTCTATAGTTGCTAAAAAACTTGAATAGGCTTGGAGATAGCGTGTTCTTTCATCGTACATTTTTCTTTCCTCCCTGGTCCAGTCTATTCGACTCACAATTCGATCCGCTTGCTCTAATATTTTTTCAGGGCTTTGAGTATAAGGTTGATTTCCAAAAAACTCAATCCATCTAACATTGTTGTATTCTTGTATCTTATCTTTATTATACTTCTCTAATTCTAAAAATCCCATTAATGTTAAGTCTTGTTCTTCTTCAAATCCATTAAAATGAACTTTTAATTCATCGTTTCTTTGAATTAGTCGACAATCAAAGGCTTAATGTAGTAATCAAATTGATTCACCAACAGGATTTGTCAAACAACAAAAAAGAACAGCCTATCTATGATGACTGTCCTTCCTGTTACTACTATTCCATTTCTTTCCTAAACGCTTCAATTTCTTCCACTGACAATCCTGTATGCTTTTGAATTTCTTCCATTGGTAAATTCATTTTGAAGCAGATCATGACTTGCCCTTTTCGTTCTCCGAGAGCTACACCTTTTTCCATTCCTCGTTTTTCTCCGATTTCAATTCCTTGTTCAATTCCTTCTTCAAGTTGGTGTTTCATGACTTGATAGTATACGTCTTCATATTTTTCCATTAATTCTGCAAGCCTCCGTTCTTCACCTGATAGATTTGAGAAGTTCACTATTTTTTGTGCTTCTTTTAATCCTCTACTTGATTCTGGTTTAATTATACCATTTTTTAGAAAGTCTCGCCACTCTGATAAATCTGTATTTTCTCCTTCAAGAATGGCTTTATCTGTTAAGTTTACTAAATAGATTCGCCAATAAGGTTGGTGTTTTTTATTTTTAATTTCTCGATGACAAGCCAAGTTGGTTAATCCAATCTCTACTCTTGCTTCTTGAAATTCTTGGAATACTGTAAAATTGGTAACAACAATAGAAATAATC
>ERZ772909.655-NODE-655-length-20865-cov-36.464969_pt1 | contig 20865 bp, 16 predicted proteins | sample MGYA00511137_ERZ772909 | MGnify/ENA primary metagenome ERZ772909 (study PRJEB29015, sample SAMEA2738095) | human oral metagenome | biome: human oral; feature: human-associated habitat; material: saliva | place: China | collected 2270 ... | reverse complement strand
ACAACCAATGGGCTTGACTTGCTCTGTGCGCTACGTTTACCCGGTGTGAAGATTGATCCTGTGGAGAAAAACATTATCAGCACCACTAGTTCGGGAAATGTAATAGTTCTCATCAATGGTGTTGAATCATCACTTGACAATTTGCAAACGTTGCCACAAGAGATGGTGGGGAAGGTGGAAATCTCCACTATTGTTCCTTCTAAATATGGAAGCCACGTAGCCGCTGTCATTGATGTGCGTACGCGTTTGGTAAATCATGGCTATGCCTTTGGCGCAAATGCGATGAATGCACTGACCACCAGTTATAACGACGATGGTGCTTGGGCAAAGTATTTTCACCGAAATGCTACACTAGGTCTGCAATATAATTTCAAGGCTAACGACGTGACCAAGGCTTTCTCAGAAAGTCACCAGAATTTTTTCTATCCTGACGGACATTCTCGTCAACGCTCAAAAACAGGAAGTTACGAAGGCAATGATTTCCGTAGCGATAACGCCGTGCTAACTTATGCTTTAATAATTCCTAAGCAGCGAGTTGTCGATGTGAAAGGCGGATTCAGTAGTGAGCGATTTCCACAGCGCACGCTGCACGAGCGTGTGTGGGGAGATGCTGCAAGCGATCATTTCACGCTGACACACAGCAAAGAAAATCGTACGCATCTCCGTGCCTATTACGAAGAAAACCTTTCGCCAGCCGATAAACTCACACTTTCTGCGGCTGGTGCGTGGCTCAACAACCGCTACAAACGTGGACTGCGCACCTCTCTACTCAATAATGTTTATGATGTGGAGGGCGAAAAATACAGTTGGCGCGGAGAAGCCGACTTTCAACACACCTTTGCCAATGGTCATACGTTAAATGTGGGTTATCAACACGCCAATTCTTTCACGCGCAACAGTTATCTTGGCACCAACAACGCATTGTTTCGCTTTCACGATGCCACACATTTTGCTTATGCGCAATGGAGTGGCAACTGGGACAAATTCTATTTTGCACTGGGCATAGGAGGTAGCCGTGAGAATTTTGGTGAATCGCAAGACCAACACGTGTTTTGGACATTCCAGCCCAATCTGTCCTTAGATTATGTTTTTAATGATGATTGGTCGCTCAACTATCGTTACGAACAAGTCCCCACGCTTCCTACGCTCTCCGAACTTTCGGCTTATCCTCATCAAGACGACGCCAATATATTTTCCATAGGCAATGCAGGACTACGTGGATTTAGCACCAACATCAATGCGCTCACACTGAGTTTTCAGCGCGCCAGCACCACGGCTTTTGCCTATGTGAACCACGAATATGCTCACCAGCGTATTGCCGAGCAAGAAGTGCAAAGGCAAGGTGAGAATTTCTGGATCAGTATTAACAATCATATCAACACACACCACTTAGATTTTGGACTTTACTTCTCGCAAGATTTGTGGAATCGTGTAGTCAATGTATGTGTAGAACCGAAATTCTCTTGGGATAAATCGATTTATCTCTCATCTGTTGCTCCTCAATCTGCCGCTCTTCCCAATCCTCCACGCACCAGCAACGGCTATTTCAGTCTTCAAACAGGCCTCAATGCCTATTGGCGCGCTTGGAGTCTGACGGCATACTATCGTTCGGCTTCGGAGCAACTCATAGGTCCGATACTTGTACACAAATATGCAGTGTCTGATGTGAAATTAGGCTATCAATGGCACAAGGTTTCATTGTCTTTGGGCTTGCGCAATGCATTCTCCAGTGGCAAGACGATGCACCAAGAACGAATTTCTTCGGTGCTTCCTAGCACAAACATCATCGGCAATCTTGGATTTCGAAATATGCTCTATGTTTCTTGCTCATGGTCACTCTTCAAAGGACGTCAAAACAAAGCACAAAACATCAAAGACATACGCTCTAGTTGGGACAATGGAATTGTAAAATAGGTATTTTCTGAAAAAGCACGTAAGCTCCAAAGTTCTTATTAGGGGGTACAAAATCCAATCAAATAAGAACAATGGAGCTTATTCTGTGGGAAACAGAGAAACTTACATACTTTTTGGGGATAAATACCTAGTTCTTCTTCCGCAATGCCTTATTATAGGCGTTGCGGATTTTTTGAACTTAATGTACCAGGTATGTGAGTGGTTGTTCTTTATGGCATAGACTGCGTGGCAAGTCTTCGTTGAAAAAGCGGTTGTTGTTGCACATCATAACAAGCAAGGTGAAGATGAGCCGCATCGGAGAGATATTGACGACGATAGAAATCGCTCATCGCTGCAGAAAGTACAAGGACTTTGGGACGATAATAGCACAAAAGATGGGAGAGTGGACGGTGAACATCGTGCCCTATAAGAAGTATGTCCACGGGAAGGGGCTGTTGAGGAAATGCGTACGACAATCTACTGTCTACAATGGCTATGCGTTGCCCTCCATAGACGATGCAGTGGGGTGCCAATAAAGGAACGGACGTTGTGGAAGAAGTATTTGTAGAAGAAATGGAAGAGGACGAGGAAGAAGTAGAGAAAGTGGAAGAGGAGGAGAGTTTGTTGTTGGAGGGTTGGGTATTTTCTAGCACCGAAAATGGTAGCCAGTGGATTTTTAAGCCTTGGGGAGCCCAATCGTCGTGCGCCACTTGGCGCAGTGCGGCTTTTGCACGGAGGGTGTCGGAAGCGAAAATCCACGAATTGCCATCGGGCGCAATGAGATGGAGCGTAGTCACCCCCGAGGTGGGATAGATGAGGAGCGAAGGTTGAGGATGCGCACGGAAACGATCGTATTGATAAGATAAAACAAGGAGAAAAACACCACCTATGGTGATAGACATTTTGCGCAAAAAGGAGAAGGATTTGCCTTTTTCACTCAAGAGCAGTACGCTCCATCCAAAGATGAAAAGGGAACTCAAGAGGGTCGTGAAGAAGCTGGGAAAGAGCGGAAGAGGAGCAAACACTTGACTAGAGAAATAGCGAAGTCCATTTTCCATCAGTGTGATGATGCTTGTGAGGCAAGGCGCAAGTAGTGTTCGGAGAGGAGCAAGGAGCAAAAAGGCAATTCCACCAAGGAGCAAAACATAGGCCGCGGGAATGACGAAAAGACTCGCTATAAGGCCGCCCCACGCCAATTGATGAAAATGATAGGCTACGAGAGGAGCAGAGGCTAGTTGTGCGGAGAGAGAAACCGTGAAAAGTGTGTAGAAATATCGGCCAATGGTCATCAACCCTTTGAAGAAAGGCGCGGTGGGAGGTCTGCCTGTAAAATCCGAAGCACGTTGACTCACCGGTTGCAACCATTGTGGTATGGGGAAAAGTGGAGAAAACCACAAGATGCCAGCCACAGCTGCGCAAGAGAGTTGGAAACCCACGTCAAACAACCAGTCGGGAGCGTAGAGCAACATCAACAACATTGCTAAAAAGAGTCCGTGGAGTGCGCCTGGTCGGTGATTGCGCAGCGCAAAAAGATGAGCCAGTGTGAGCATCAGGGTGGCGCGCACCAGCGAAATGGGGAATCCAACAAAGGCGGCAAAGCACCAAATGAGGAGAATGCCGAAGAAGGTGGCGAAGAGATGCGTTTTGCGTCCGATGCGCATTGCAAGGTTGCCTATGATGAGCGAAAAAGCCCCAAAGAGAATGGAGAGGTGCAAGCCCGAAAGTGCGAGGATGTGACTAGCTCCACTTTGGCTATACCGCAGTTGGGTGTCGCTGTCCAAGAGTTCGCGGTGCGCTAGTGTCATCGCACTGAGAATGGCAGCCGTGTGGGGAGGAAGCGCAGTGCGAAAAGTGGTCACCCACTGTTCGCGGTGAAGCAATAGTTTTTCGCGCAGCGTGAGTGGAAGAAGCGTGGAGTTATTCTCCGTGGAATGTTGTTTTCTCCCCATAGTTTTCCATTCGTTGGGAAAACAGTGCGCAGTAGCCACGATATTTTGCCGCAAGAGATAGTCCGCATAATGGTCTTTGGTGCGTCCCTCATTAGACAACAAAGGGGTGACACGGCCGTGTGCCAAAATCTCTTGACCAATCTGGAAGGTAGACGGCGCAAACACATAAGAAGGTGCGGTGGCAGATGCAGTCTGTGCAGCATTTTCGCTTAATAGAGTGCTGTCTGTGAGATAAACTTGCCACTTTTCTTCCACCTTTGGGCTGCGCATACGGAGCGTGACGCGCCAACCGTGAGGAGTGCGGTGAGGAACTTCGGAGATGACGCCGCGAAAGGTGAAATTTTGCGCAGCATAGTGCGTCATCCTTTCTTGTTGCTGGTGTACCAAAAGGACGATGCCCAGTGAAAAAGCGAGAGTAGTGGTGAGGAGCGATAACCATTTCCCCTCGATGCGCCGAAACAAGGCACAACCGCCTAGCACCATGAGCACCAGCGGCAGAAGAAGGAGCAGACGAGTGTGGGGAAAAAGCCACGGAAACGCATAATCCCCCACTCCGATGCCCACGCAGAGGGGGACTAATAGACGGAGTAGGGGAATAGATTTCATAGTGGTTAGGAAAAATCGAGATAGAAATTTCGAGATTTCTTGGTGTGAAGGTACACCTCTGAAGGGCTACATCAACATAGCCGTTTCGTTGCTATTTATTGATCGTCATTTTGCACAAAACCTTGGTGACGTTCTGGCAAAGCGTCCATAATGATGCGATAACTCTCTTCGAGCGTCCGTTTAATGTTGTCTGCACCTTGACTAGTGGGGACAATGGGAGGATGAATCACCAAACGAAGCGGATGCCACTGCGCAAAGTGGAAATCTGTGGTTCGGGGCATTACATCAAAACATCCATCGATGGTGATGGGCACAACCGGTAGTTGGAGTTCGTCTGCCAACTGGAAAGCACCGCGGCGGAAGATGCCCATATGACCAGAGAAAGTGCGCGCACCCTCTGGAAAAACGGCTAATGAAGTGCCGCCCACCAAACGTTGGCGCGCATCGTCCATGGTTTTGGCTACAGCTTTTCGACTCGATTTGTCAACGAAGATGTAGCCCGCCTTCTCGCAAGCCATACCCACGAAGGGAACTTTACGTAAACTGGCTTTCATCATCCATTTGAATTCGCGCCCGAGAAAGCCAGAAAGGAGGAAGATGTCGAACGCGCCTTGGTGGTTAGCCGCAAAGATGTAGCTTTGTCCAGGTTGGAGATGCTCACGTCCTTCCACTTTGACCGGGAGGAAGAGGAAACGAATGGTGAACCATCCCCAAAAGCGAGTGGGAAGAAAGGCAAACCAACGCGACAGTCCGACCATGCAGCCAAACGAAGTGAAAAGAGCCACAAGGATGGTGACAACCACAAAAAGTGGAAAGAAAAAGAGCAGTTGATAAAGTCGATAGAGAAACTTCATAGAGCTATGAATGGTTGAGGAAAATGAACGTTTTCGTTAAGCCAAATGAGCAGAACCGAGCTTGCTCGAGTTATGCCATGGCGAGAAAACGAAGGATGAAATCCAACAATTATCGAAAGGAACGAGCTACTATCGAGGCATATAAGTAATCATACGTCCGCGAAGGTTTTCGTTGGTGATAATGCCCTTGTTGTAGACCAAACGACCATTGACGAAGGTGCGCATGACACGCCAATTGAAGGTATGTCCTTCCATTGGACTCCAATTACACTTCGACTCAATGCGGTTAGGCGTCAAAGTCCAAGGAGCATGTGGCTTCACGATAACCAAATCTGCCATATATCCTTGACGGAGGAAACCGCGATTTTCAATGCCAAAGACGCGAGCTGGGTTGTGGCTCATCAATTCCACCATGCGCTCAATGGGCAAAACGCCTTCATCCACCAATTCCAACATAGACACGAGGGAGAATTGCACAAAGGGCATACCACTTGTGGCTTTAGCCGCTCCGCCCATTTTGTCGGCCATGCGGTGAGGAGCGTGGTCTGTGCCGATGGTGCGGATGCGTCCGTCGGTGAGCGCAGCGCGAATGGCTTCGCGGTCAGTGGCATATTTGACCGCAGGGTTGCATTTGATGCGCGCTCCGAGACGTTCGTAGTCTTCGCTCGCAAACATCAAATGAGGAAGGCACGCCTCAGCCGTGATTTGTTTGTCGTTAGGGTCGAAAAGATCAAGTTCCGCAGCCGTGGTGATGTGCGCCACGTGGAGTTTCACATCAAATTCACGCGCCAATGCGATGGCTTCTTTCGTGCTTTTCACACAAGCCTCAACCGGACGAATTTCAGGATGATAGCGCACATGAGGATCTTGGCCGTATTTCTCCTTGTATTCCTTCATCTTCGCTACAATCATAGGCGTATCTTCGCAGTGCACCATAATGGGAAGTTTGCTTTGCTCGAAAATGGTGCGGAGCGTGGGTTTGTCTTCCACTTGCAATTCGCCGGTGCTGCTGCCCATAAAGAGTTTGATGCCGGCCACTAGTCGAGGATTCACGTCTTTCAAGCGCGCAGCATTGTCGGGAGTTGCTCCCAAGAAGAAACCAAAATTGACAAGACTCTGCTGTTGTGCTATTTCAATCTTCTGCATCAAACGCTCCTTTGTCACAGTGGGTGGCACGGTGTTAGGCATATCGATGACTGTGGTGACACCACCAGCGGCAGCAGCACGGCTTTCAGTGTAGAAAGTGCCTTTGGCCGTGAGACCTGGATCGCGGAAATGCACGTGCTCGTCGATAACTCCAGGCAGGAGATAGCAACCTTCAGCGTCAATGACAGAATCGGGAGGAAGTTGCGGTTTGACATCTTTACCTTCAATGATTTCTTCGATGCGGTCGTCGTCAATGACAAGACTACCCACGAAAGTGCGACCTTCATTGACTATAATTGCGTTTTTTATGAATGTTCTTCTGTGCATATTTTTGAGAAAAGAGAGTCTGCAATAAGGCAGACGATGGTAAAATAAAAGAGAGCAAGAAGTTAAAACAGAAAAGGAGTGCGCCGTCTTCGGTTGAAGATTCTGCGCACTCCTTGTTTTCTCGCGCAGAAATATGCGCTTATGCATTTTTGGCTTTGATTTGTCCAGTGAGCGCAGCCCATCTTAATCGCATCACGCCAAATAAGGCTTCTCCAAAGATGCCCCCACTCATTTTGCTCACACCAAGTTGGCGATTTACAAAGATGACGGGCACTTCTTTGATGCGGAAACCAAGTTTGTAGGCTGTAAATTTCAGTTCAATCTGAAAAGCATAGCCTTTGAATCGAATTTTGTCGAAGTCGATGGCTTCAAGCACGCGACGTTTGTAGCATTTGAAGCCCGCTGTGGTGTCGTTTACAGGGATGCCAGTGACGCAGCGCACATATTTAGAGGCAAAATAGCTCATCAGCACGCGTCCCATAGGCCAGTTCACCACATTCACACCAGAAATGTAGCGGCTACCGATGGCCAAATCATAGCCTTCCACCGCACAAGCATTGTAAAGGCGTGGCAAGTCTTTGGGGTCGTGACTAAAGTCAGCATCCATCTCAAACACATAATCATAACCGTGTTCGAGTGCCCATTTAAATCCAGCGATGTAGGCTGTGCCAAGACCGAGTTTGCCTTGACGTTCCACCAAATGAACGCGACCCTTCAAGTCACCCTCCATCAGGTGCTTCACGATTGCGGCAGTTCCATCAGGACTTCCGTCGTCGATGACCAAAACGTCAAACCCATGTTCTTCCAACCCCGTAACGGCACGGAGAATGGATTCAATATTTTCTTTTTCGTTGTAGGTGGGAATGATTACAACGGCATCGTTCTTGTTCATAGTCGCTATTGATATGATGTTTTCATCTGCAAAAGTAGCATTTGCCCCCCGATTTGCAAAATTATATCTGCATATATTTTGATTTTGTGGGGAGATAGTCGTAATTTTGCATAAGAAGACCACGCTTCACCCCATATCGGTCGTTAGACCGTGAAGAGATTTCATTTGATGTAGCGCACGTCTGAACCTCATTCTATGATTAAAACTTTGCTCCAGCAACTCGAAGATTGGTTTGCCGATCAAGACTATTTGTCTGTCGAACGCACTCTGGGAGGTCTGCCTCCTGAGAAGTATTCACCACGTATGTGGGAACTCTTCGTGCGCGCGCTCCTTCAATTTGCGCAAGATGATAGTCAGAACGATGTGCAAAAGAATATACGCTATTCGCGCGCGCTCAACTTGATGCACTATATGCTTGATGAGCAAGTGGAATTATTTGTAGATTTCTACTACTATTATGCCTTTGCGCTAGCACATCTCGATCGTGAGTCGGAAGCCTTGCTGTTTCTCTCTTCCTATTATGAGGACGTAGTACCCGAATTTCGACATCCCCATTCCGAAGAACTCGAACGTCAATGTTTGGAACAAATCAGTTTGCCACACTATCGTTTGGGAACTTTCGTAGAGCGTTGTCGAGAGATGGGAGAAAACTTGCGAAATATAGCTCAACCGCTCACGCAATGGGCGCAGAAAGTGGAACAATGGTCGGCAGCGAGCAATAAGAAATACCTAGAACAACGTAATGCTGCTCTGCAAGAAATCGCTAGTTTGCTTTATGACGTGTCGCGTGCTTTGCTCTATCAGGTGCGTTTTTTCGTGGAATGGAAGAATGAAACGATGGTGTTGCAAATCTACCTCGATGGTGTGGCCCAAAATGTGCACTTACTCCAGACGTTACTCCACGAACTTCGCCGCTATCTGCCCGAGGACTGGAAAATCGCCATCCCCAAGTGGGGCAAATTTGTGAGAACTCACTATCCAGACGCAGCACCGCAGAGTTCTTTGCAACAACTCATTGCGCAAGAAAGCACATACACCACGAGTTTACCTCCCGATACTGCTCCCCATGAACTCCATTTGCAACTCACTTCGGCTTGGACTAACCAGCCAATGCAGGTTTATGAATATCTCCAAGATGAGAATTTCGTGTTCAACATATTCCGCTTGAGTGGATGTTTCTGTGGATTCCTAGCCTTCAACACAGCGATACTCCCATCTTCCGATGATTTGTCCAATGAGGTGCGCATCTTCAATGCTGATCTTGCTGCTTATGTGAATGCGCATTTGAACGATGTCGCAGAGGTGCAATTTGTTGGTGGAGGATTTGGCGCCAGTGTTTGTCCGCAACACGTGCAAACTGCTTATTGCGACTTCATTGCCTATAATGTTCCTGCCGTGCTCGTTGCTCTCAAAGACTATTTCGCGCACATACCCGAAGCACACGTTTATTGTCAAGCTTTCCACCGCGCAGCTACTCCCTTTTTGCTTTAGTAAAACTCATAAGGTTAGTCCTCTCCATTTTGGCAGACGACCTCTACCAGCATTCACGCGCTAGAAGCTGCCTTGTCAAAAAACTCAAGACTCTCAATATACTCTCATTTCCTATTTTTCCTATTTTCTTCTCATCATGAAGCACTACAGTTTCGACGAAGTTATCTGTCGCAAAGGTACAAACTGTTCCAAAATCCGCGCGTTGCAAATGCTCTATGGTCGCACAGACCTCATCCCCCTTTGGGTGGCCGATATGGATTTCGCCACACCTCCTTTCATCCTTGAAGCTTTGCGTGAGCGACTCCAACACCCTATCTTAGGCTACACCTGCATTGACGATGACTACTTCCCTGCTATCATCGACTGGCAGAAATCGCTCCACAACTGGGACATCGAAAAAGAATGGATTTCCTTCATGCCTGGCGTCATTCGCGGTTTAGGCTTTGCCTTGCAAGTATTCACCAAACCAGGCGACCGCATCATCACTCAACCGCCTGTTTATCATATGTTTCGCCATGTCATCGAAGGTAACGGCCGTGTGGTAGTGGACAATCCACTCATCAGAATGGAAGATGGTCACTATGAAATGGACTTCGACCATCTCGCTACGGTGGCAAACGACGTCAAAATGCTCGTGCTTTGCAATCCTCACAACCCTAGCGGACGCTGCTGGCCGAAAGAAACGCTCCAACGTCTGGCTGATTTCTGTGCTGCACACAATATATTAGTGGTGAGCGATGAAATCCACGCTGACATCGCGCTCTTCTCTGCGCAACACATACCTTTTGCCTCTGTTTCTGAAACTGCGCGCAACAATAGCATCACCTTTGGTGCACCCACCAAAACCTTCAATTGCGCTGGGGTGGTGAGTAGTTGGACGGTTGTACCCAATAAAAAAATGCGCGAACCTTTCTTCAAATGGTTAGTAGCCAACGAAATCGATTGTCCTCCTATGTTCTCTCCCACGGTGGCTATTGCAGCCTATCGTCACGGGGGAGAATGGCGCAAGAAGATGTTGCACTATGTGGAAGAAAACATTGATTTTGTGGTCAACTATTGCCGCGAACACATCCCCGGCGTAGTGGCTCGTCGTCCCGAAGCCTCTTTCCTTATCTGGCTCGACTGCCGTGCGCTGCAACTCTCTCACGATGCGCTCAATCATCTCTTTGTCGATGAAGCTCACCTTGCGCTCAACGATGGAGAAATGTTTGGACAAGGCGGGGAAGGCTTCATGCGACTCAATGTAGGTGTGCCACGCAGCATCTTAGAGAAGGCGCTTTCACAACTGGCTCAAGCCGTGACAAAATTGCACACTGCTCAATCCTAATTCCCCATTTTTTCCCCTATGACTCCTGACAACATCCAAGCTCCTGCTGAATTTATCGAGCGTTTTGAACAACAACTCACCGAACAACTGCTCCGTCTTTGCACCACGGCTCATGCGCTCTCGGGACAACTCCTCGAAACGCCCGATTTAGAAGCCGTTTGGCCTGAAATCTGTACGCCTTATTTGGGAGATGCGGTGCCCGAAATAGCCAAATATCCTACAGTGGCGATTGGTTGGATGGGTTTTGTGGGACTTGCCATGGCGCAGCGATGGGACAACGATTGGACTGTAGCGGCTCAAAATCCTAATGACCTCTATCCTGCGCTCTTGGCACAAGGCTTCGATGCGCTCGATGACTACGTGCTAGATCATGTGCTTCAAGTAGCCGACAGCGAGGAGCGCGCGCAACTTCATGCCTTGGTGCGCACTTGTGCGGAATCTGCTCACGCTGCTTTGCGTCGCGAAGGTATAGAACCGCAAAGTCCTATGGCTTTTCACACTTATGTGCGCACGCTTCACGCTATGTTCCGCATTGGGGTCGCGCTTCAATTGCACCGATTGGGATATAAGTTTGAAAAAATGGAAGTAAAACAGTAAGTCATAAGTCATTGCTGCAACCTCCTCGACCTCCTTCTGCTGATTTCGCCCCATAATAAGCCTGATATTCGCAGAAAGTTTAGAGAAAGATAATTAGCACACACTTTTTCTCTTCAAATTTTGTGGGGTGTAATTGATTGAAAATACGAGGGATAGGAGCGTTGTATAAGTTTTTTCTATATTAAAGAAGAGAGAATCTGTTGCAATCTCTAGAAAAAGCTCGTACCTTTGCAGTGCAATCAGAGGAAAAGACGACAAATGAAGGTCGAAAACCTCTAGAATTCATCCCATTAAGTAAACAACAAACATAACAATCAATGAAAAATCTCAACTACACTGGACTCGATGCTGCCAAGGTGCAGCCCGTAGCCGACGCACTTGCAGTTCTCCTCGCAGACTTCCAAGTATATTACGCAAACCTCCGCAACTTCCACTGGAATGTTCAAGGTTCTAACTTCTACGCTCTCCACGCTGAATTCGAGCGTCTCTATGATGATGCAGCTGAAAAGGCTGACGAAATCGCAGAACGTCTTCTTCAACTCGATGTAACTCCTGAGCACCGTCCCAGCAAGTACCTCCAAGTTGCTCAAATCAAGGAGAACGAAATGGTTCACTGTGGTCAAGAATGCCTTACTCAAGTACTTGACATGGTGAAGATCCTCATCGCTCAAGAACGTGCCGTTATGGCTGCTGCTGATGAGGCTGGTGACGAATCTAGCAATGCGTTGATGAGCGATTACCTCCGCGAACAAGAAAAGCTCGTGTGGATGCTCACCGCAACCCTCGCTAAGGAGTGCAGCAAATAATCTGCGCTTACAAAGCAAGCTACAGCTAAACGCTGTTTCATAGCAAATTAGGAAGTGAGATGGGACTGTATCAAAACGATATGTTTTGATGCAGTCCCTTTTTTTGCTCATTAAGCCCCTATCGGTCGTTATACCGTAATCGTGCTACTTATAATTCCAAATCCGTCATTAGATGGTTATAGTGGAATTCGTTACAAAGAAGATAGGCTTAAGGGTCAAATATGCTCCTGGAAAGGGTGCTTTAATCAATTGAATTTCAACCAACCCAACTTTAACGCTTATCATCGCAGATTCTTGATATCATCGTGGTTCTTGAGCATCGACAATGTTCACTGTGTCCTACAAATTCTTGTTTTCCTGAAGGGGGCATGTTTTAATCTCAATTTGTCGTATATCTCTGTTGCTTGTTTTGAAGGCTTACTGCATTGCCGCATCTGCACAGTATCTCCCAAGGGATTCTTGCCTTCCGTGGTGACTAACTTTTGAGTACTCATACGTCGCATAATTTCTGTTCAAAAACAAGATTCTCTTTCGCGTTTTAACGCACAACGGATGGTATTGACCACCCAATAGGCTAGTAAACCAAAGAAGAGATGTGCATCACAACGAGCATCTGTTTGATGATAGATGGGACGGAAATTGAGGTCGTTCTTTAACTGCTTGTTGGTGCATTCAATTTCACGTATGAGGTTGTAATAATCCCATATGGTTTTCTCATCGAGACTTTCTACGTTGGTTCGCAAGAAATACACACGGTGTCCTGCTTCGAGAGAGGAGAAATCTTTAATCTTCCACGCTACTTGTTGCATCTCTTCGGGCTTCTCGGCGTTTCTAACGTATTCTATGGCATAGTATTTTGCGATAGAGGGGTATTTCTGAGCGGGGCGGGCGTGTTAACCACCAAGATGGAGGAGTCGCGAATAAAGCCCTCCTTGTTGATATAGAGCGCCAGTACCAGAAGTTTACAGTCAGAGAGTTTTTCCTTTGATCTACCAAACTTTGCTTTCTTGCTCTCACGCTTGCTGCCTTCAAAATAGAAGTTGGTCAAATCAAAGAGCATCAGCTTGTTATCTATATTGAAAAGGTCGTCGGTGACGTGGCATAAGTGACGTTCGATTTCCTCTTTGAGGGCATAGAGCTTATCCGTCACCTTATACAACGAATTGATTCCTGGCAACTAGTCCTTTGAACCTGAGTAAAGTTCTGCTGCAGCCGAGTTGTCGCGGAGATAATGTTAGGAATAACGTTCAGACACGGCGTAAACCGTTCGGACGATAAGGGCAAACAATGCCGTGTGGATGGAATGATTGCTCCATCCTTGATTGCGCAAAAACTCTTCCAGTTTCAACTTGTCAATGGTTTGCTTGCAAAGCCATTCTGCATCCACATTTCTGGCGTCCGTATGCTCTGCCGTATCCACATCAATGTAGTATTCGGACTCTTTTCTAGCCTTCTGTTCCTTCTTGTCGAACCGATCAATTCCCCCTTCTTCAATCATCTGTTGCCACCATTCATCAGCCTTGGCTTGTTCCAATTCAGAAAGGCCATCTAGTGGTTAGTTGAACAAGGTCTTAACGCCTCGATTCTTAAAACGTTCCGTTAATGCAAGTGCGATTTTTCTCACTTGCACAGCCGTAAGAGACGGTTCAAAACCGATGTTGAGCAAAATGAGCCAATGCACATGACCAGCCACGTCGCGATATGACTCCTTAAGTCTATAATAAGGAGCCTTATTGCCGGTTGCGGGGTTAAAACGTGTCTATACATTTGCGTGCATGAGTGCAAAGTAACGAAAAAAAATGACATGCTGGTGTCCTACAAATCAGATTTGCACCCATTTCAAAAAATACGATGGTTAATTATGAGCGATTTAGGAAATTGATACCTCTAAAAACACCCCGGAAATTTCCGAAAAATAAATTTGGCCGTTAAACTTGGGTTGATATGAGATTTACTGCCATCGACACCTCTGCTTGGGAGGAATTGAAAAAGAGCATCGAAGAGTTGGCTCTTTGTATGAGAGAAGAGTTTGGCACGAAACCCGAAGTCCCTGACCTGTTGCACAACGGGGACGTGTGCCGAATCCTGAACATCAGCAAACGGGGCGCTCCAGTACTATCGGGATACTTCCGTGCTACCCTTTATCCATATCGGGCATAAATGTTATTACAAACGTGAGGATGTGGGAGAACTCCTTGAAAAGTCGAGCCGAAAAATACAATGACTATGGAACACGAGATTGTAAACAGAGAAACGCCCGAAATGAAACAGCTCATTTCGGGCATTCAAGAAGTAAGCAAGCATATTCGGGAGATTGCCCAAGCGCACCATCCACTCTTCGGGGGAGAAATCTACCTTATTGGGAAAGAGATTTGCGAACATCTTTTCATCAGCCCTCGCACCTTGCAAGACTATCGGGACAAGGGAATTATTCCTTACACCCAAATCGCAGGGAAAATACTCTATCGCCTCTCCGACATCAACCGACTACTGCAAGAGAACTATCGGAGATAAAGCATTTGCAAGAAGCGTTTTCCTACCGTTTAGCAACCACACAGAAAGAGCCTGCCGAATGGTCATCCAAAGGATACCGAGCAGTCTCGCCATCGCTCGGTATCTTTTTGCTGATTATTCGCTATCTTTTCGCAATAAATCAAGTACATTTGCGTTATTGGTTCAAGAAATCTCTCCCGTGAGCGAAATCCTCCGACTTCGAGAGAGAATACAAAGGAGGAAACACTATTGAATTATGGCAAATAAACCTTTGCAATTCGTTCTTATGGAACGCAAGATGAATGTCGGTCCTCAGGCAGGAAAGATCGTACAAGTTGCCCAACCTACGGGCAGACATCGTGTAGACTTCCGCAGTTTCTGCGAACGTGTGGCAAAGTCTACCACATTTAACCGTCAAGAAGTGGAAGCTGTATTGAACTACGCCACTGAAATTGCACGTGATATTGTAGCGAACGGCGATATTGTGGAGTTCGGAGATTTGGGTACACTGAGTCCATCGTTCAAAAGTAAGATAGTGCCACAAGGCGAGGTTTTCAACGTGCAGAAGCACATCGAAAAACCAGTTGTTCGCCTCAGTCCTTCAAAGAAATATTTTACTCTTACCGATGTGACTTACGAACAGACAGTAGCTAAGCCCAAGAAAGACTCAAAAAAGCCTACTCCACAACCTAATAAAGGTGGTGGCTCAAACGAAGACGACGGACTTTAAGCTTAACCCAAATAGATTATCACACAGAATATGTTCAATAAGGCGAATATACAAAGACAATGAATAATAGACCTGATTTCTCAAATTACCTTGTGCATTTCACAAAGAATAGTAGGCCATGTGGAGTAAAAGACCCTAATAATCCGATTAGAGATAAAGCAAAAGGGATGGCACTGACAAGACTAATTAGTATACTTACTGACAAAAAGATAATGGCTTCAACTATGCCTTGGACAAATTGCCATTGCGTATGCCTTACAGAGTGTCCTTGGTCTAGTCTGATAGACCATACCAAGTCATATTCTTCGTATGGCATCGGATTTTCTAAACAGTTTGTTTTTTCAAGAAATGGAAGTCCTGTTTATTATGTTAGAGCTGACCAATATGAAAAACAACAGTGGCATGAACATCTTCATCCTTTTGTAACGCCTTTTTGGCCTAGCTATAGATCAAAATCAATAAAAGCCAAAAAGGAATTCCGGACCTGTGATTATACACATGAAAGAGAGTGGCGTGTCCCGCATGACTTCCCATTTGAGTATGATCAAATTGAGTTCATCATCTTAGAGAAGTACGAAGACATGGCAAAGTTTCCCAAAGAATTAAAAGATAGTATAGGTCGGGATAAATTTTTGCTTATGGATAATTACAAGATAATCGAGAAGCTATGGCCTGTACATAATTTGAGTATATAAGCAACATAGCTACTGAAAGGCATTTATGTAATAACAAATAGGAACGAAGAATTTGATATATCAGTATCTAACGATAGAAAAGAGCTTGTTTCAGTTAATGGAGCAAGCTCTTTTTTATATTCAAGTTATCTACTCTCATTGTTGCATCAACCTGTCCATACCCCTTGCAATCTTTTGGTCGGTGATCTGGGCGTAGATCTGCATGCTGGCAATGGACGAATGTTCCATCATCTTGGCGATGCTCTCTATCGGAATGCCTGCCTCCAAGGCCAGCGTACCGAAACTATGTCGTCCAATGTGGTAGCCCAGCGGAGTATGAATTCCACACGCCAAGCCTACGGCTTTGAGATGGGTAAGTAATTTGCCCTTGCTCATCGTATCGGGGAATATCTTGTAATCTTCCTTGCTATTCTCCTTCGTGTAAAGCGAAAATATCAGCTCCTCCATGGGATGCAGGGCTATCAAACTCTCCACTTCCGTTTTCTGTCTTGCTTTGCGGATATACCGCTTCCCCTCGTTGTTCGTTTCGATTTGCGAAGCTAGAAGGCTCTGCAAGTCAGCAAATGACAAACCAGTAAAGACAGAGAAAAGAAACATTCTTCGGCTCAGTTCCGCCTCTTCCTCCTGCAACGGGAATGCCAAGAGCTTTGCCACATCGCCCTTGCTCAGGAAACGAGGCTTGCGCTCCACGACTTCGTACTTCACCTCTTCAAACGGATTGAAGCGTATAGTTTCCTGACTGACGGCTCGGTACATCAACAGACTCAACCAACACAAATGCATATTTATGGTTGCAAGGGCATAGCCCACCTTCTTCAAATAGAAACGATAATCATCAAAGAAATCTATCGCAAGAGCCGTTAGGGAAATATCCTCCTCGCCACGACTTCGCACAAAGGCGTTAAGTTACCTGTCAGAACCTCGATTGTTACTATACGTTCCCTCACTCTTGCTTTCTCGTTGGGCATTGAGTTCTTCCCCACTAAGGGCAAGAAGTGTCGTTGGAGTTCTCCCAATGCCTTGCAGGCAGCTCTTCAGAAGCTCGGCACTCACTGCTCCGTATTTGTAGAGCAAGGTATTGTACCCTTGTTCGATTTCCTCCCGAAAGGTTTGCAGGCGTTGGTTGGTCTTCTTGTCCGTTGTTTCCCCTCGCTTCACGCTCCAATAGCGCGGAACGACACTTTCCCCTGTGGTTATCACTACGTTCGTTCCGTCTATGGTGATACGGCAAAGGATTGCCGTTGTGCCGTCCGCCTTAACCCTAGTTTAACGGCCAAATTTATTTTTCGACCCCAATTCGGTTTTAGGTAACCTCCTTTTTAATCAGGTTATAGCCCACAACGATTCTTTCGACCTAGTTGTAGGCCGAAGATACATTGTTTCACGCAAATAGGTTTAGAAAAGTGTGAGCTGCTTCACCTCTGCTTCTCCCTCCATCTCAAACTCCATATTGATAGAGGGTTTTGTATCATAGAAAGCATAAGCCGCCATTCCAGCCAAAAGGTTGACAATAAAGTTTGAAACACTTCTGTGGCGGGTATGAACTATCTGTGCCACGTTCTTGAGCATATCGTTGATGATCTCAATAATACTCCTTTTACGGAGCATAATTTGGTCGTACACATCCATTAAGCGGTTCTTCATATTAGTGCGAATTCCCGTGACGATATGAACTCCCCTATCGAAGAGAGAGGCAAAAAGTGATTGAGAAATATAACCTTTATCGGCATACGATTTCCCGAATAAATCCTTAGTTAAGTTATTGAATACCTCTGGATTACGATCATTCACATTGGCTTTGGTGAGCGCAAAGTTAAGCAATTCTCCTCGTTCATTACACAACAGAGGCAGCTTAAATCCATAGTACCAGCTCATCGTACTTTTCCCATTGTGAGCATAGCCTTTGAAGACACAATTAGAGTACACACGTTTGTTTTCACACACCGGAATACGCGTTGAATCGATAAAAGTAATTCCCGTACATTCTCCCATCAAAGCTAGTTTAAGGAAGAGCAAAAGTGGAACCGCCACTCGTGGCATACGTTCCACAAATCGGGTATACGAAAGTAGGTTAGGGAACTCTTCTTTTAGTTCTCGACAGACGTAGAAGAGATAGAAATGTTTGAAATTGCGAAACGTATTGCTGTGGAACAAGACAAGAATGGTAATCATTTCTGCATCGCTCATTCTTCCATTTATATTGCAAGTTTTAGGGGTGTTTGCAGAGGGATTTGAAAGCGAAAGTGCCTTTTTGTTCACTTCCAACTCATATTCTTTGAAGAAATCGTCTGCAATACAATAAATTTCCGTAACTTTGCTGATAAGTTTCATAGAGGATTGTTTTATCGTTATCTACTTGGTTTTCAACAATAAACACACGAAAAACAATCCTATTTTTGGGCTTTTGTCGAAACTATTTTAAGGCAAAAAACAAGCCTTACATATCCCGAATTGGGGTTAAGTATTTGGGTCTATGGAACGACCCTATTATGTTCTAATGGCCAATTCGAGTTAAAGCTGAGTCAAGACTTCGAGCAGTATGTAACAAAAAAGTAGGAGAAGCAACTTACCAGTACTGCAAACTGGCGTTGAACTTCTCCTACTTTAATGAATTCGCTACGAAAGTACGTGTTTCCCACCATTTCACCAAATAAGAACAAGAAAAACTTACACACTTTTTCGAACAATACCATTTTATCCCTTTATCAAATACAAAAAGGAGATGCTGCAAAACGAGTTTTGCAGCATCTCCATAGCTATGAAATCGTGAAAAGCAAAGTTGGCACTATTTGCCTTGCATCGCTAATCGGATTTGACGCGCTAAATCAGCGTAGTGTGCACGCGTGGCAGCATCTAGAGGATGAGCGGTAGACAAACGCGACTCAATGCGCGAGAGCAAACTGGTCATGTAGGGACGTCCGTCACCATCGGTGGTGGATTTCCAGCCCTTGATGAGACGAGTCACCGCTTGTTGTTGCACAAATCGGCGCCAAGAACCTACGCGCTGAGGCGTGGTGGCTTCGCGGAAGAACACGCGCAACAAATCATCAGCATAGGCAGTCGGAGCATAAACTTGCGCAGCTGGTGCTCCCGTGGCATTGGTGGCAATGTTATTAAACATATTAGGCGACACCAGATAGCTCACAGCCATTTCTGCCAAGGGACGGATGAGTTCTTGAGGTTTGGCACTCAAACGCGAGATATAGGGTTCGCTGATCATCCACGTGGGGCATTCTAGCACGTTCTTGTCGAGCCACGCTAGAGCGCGTTGTTGGCGTTCGCGAGTCATCGTTTTGAAAACAGCCCCGCTCTGCTCCACACTCTTGTATTCGTGGTGCACACCGCCAATTTGCGCGAGCACATGCCCTACATAGCGACGGTATTGTCCGAACACAGCCTTATAACCTTCTGCGAGATTGTCGCCTAAGTTGCCTTCTTCGTAAATCCATTCGGGAAGACCTTTCACCACGCGACGGAGGTTTTTCAACCCATAGTCGGAAGCCTTCATCACATCATCGCTCAAATCTTCGGTGAGCGCGAGGGGATCGTTGTCGTGACCTTCGCCACCAAACCACAAACGGCGGTTGCCGGTGATGATCTTCACAGTGAGGTCATTGAGGATTTTGCGCTCTTCCTTCTCAGACTTGGCATTGGGGAAATAAGAATAGCCCCATTGGATAGCCCATTTGTCGTAGTCGTTGATGCGAGGGAAGATGCCTTCCGAACTGATGTTGTCTTCGGGCTGTGCCACATAGTTGAAACGAGCATAGTCCATGATAGAAGAGGTGTGGCCGTGCTTTTCCACCCACGCCTTGTCGCGGAGTTTCTCCACGGGAGTAGCCGCACTGGCTCCCATGTTGTGGCGCAAACCGAGGGTGTGTCCCACTTCGTGAGAAGAAACAAAACGAATGAGTTGTCCCATCAGTTCTTCGTCAAACTCTTGTTTGCGCGCGCGAGGATCGACAGCTCCAGCTTGCACCATATACCAGTCGTGTACCAACTTCATCACGTTGTGATACCAGCCGATGTGACTTTCAATGATTTCACCGGTGCGAGGGTCGTGCACATTGGGACCATAGGCATTAGGAATGGGCGAAGCAAGATAGCGAATCACAGAAAAACGTGCATCTTCAAGGCTCATGTCGGGACGATCTTTAGGCCATTCCTTGGCGATAATCGCATTTTTGAAACCTGCTTGCTCAAAGGCTTTTTGCCAATCTTCCACACCAAGGATGAGATATTTCACCCACTGTTTGGGGGTTGCAGGGTCGATGTAGTAGACGATGGGCTTTTTAGGTTCTACCAACTCCCCACGTTTCATCTTTTCGATGTCTTCTTCCTTGGGTTCAAGACGCCAGCGCGCCACGACAGAACGGCGTTTCACCTGTTGTTGCTTGTCGTTGAACTCCACAAAGTTGTCGGTGAAATAACCCACACGAGGGTCGAAAGTGCGGCTGCGCATCAAGTTTTCGGGCAGCAACACAAACGAGGTGTTCAAACGTAGAGTGACCAATCCCGTGACAGCGGCAGAAGGTATCTTGTTGGGCTTTGCACTGAAGGTTTTCACCGTTTGGATTTCGGTGTTGATGGGGAAAGTCTTCACCGTGTCGATGTAAGACAAATCTCCGCGAAGACCGCCGATGTCAAACCCTGTTTTGCGATAGCTGTCTAAGCTCGTTACCGGATTGTCACCTTTTAAGAAATCGGTGACTTTGATGCGATATTGCTTCAACTTTGCGGTGGAATCAGCAAGCGTTTCTTCGATTTTGAAGGCAGCAACAATGGGATTTTCTGCACTGGCTTCCACAGACTTCCAAATGCGCTGGGTACTGTCGGCTAGCGACTCAAACATTTCGGCACGCAAGAGGAGCTGGTTGTTGTGACGCTCCCACGTGAGCATCTTGCTACTGGCGAGTTCTCCACCATAAACTTGCGCTCCAGCAGGGGTGCTGATGAAGCGTGTGGTGACCAACATCGGACGGCGGAGCAGACTGTCGGGGATGACAAAGAAGACATCGTCTTTTTCGCGTTGCACCCCGAAAAATCCTTTCGCAATGGG
>ERZ772909.653-NODE-653-length-20871-cov-28.622790_pt1 | contig 20871 bp, 13 predicted proteins | sample MGYA00511137_ERZ772909 | MGnify/ENA primary metagenome ERZ772909 (study PRJEB29015, sample SAMEA2738095) | human oral metagenome | biome: human oral; feature: human-associated habitat; material: saliva | place: China | collected 2270 ... | reverse complement strand
GATACAACATCAAATGATCAAATGCTATATAACGTTTATCAGCCCAAGTGATAATACCAATAGCATCATTCAACGTACAGTTTCTTAACTCTTCATGCTCAGAAACAGAAACTCTATACGACTTTCCTTTCTCATCTTTTACAGAGATAAAATCTGGTGTTATAGCTTCCAATTCTTGATAGAAAGTATAGGAATAGGCTGCAAAATCATTTACTACCTCCATTCCCTTTTCAGTTGGAGCTTTCCAATCATCTTTTGCACGTGTCAATTGCATCGGACGAAACCACGACACATCCATCATAAACGACTCAAAAGCTATCTTCGTTGGTTTTTCTCCTCCCCAAAAAACAAAGTGAGGATAGGTGACGTCATCCTTTGATAACTTGTCGTTTCCCAACCATTGCAATATAGAGCGGGGATGTTGTACATAGGCATAATCCTCCTCATTACGATAGAAGTTAATGGAAAAATCCTGCTGATGTAGTTTTCCTTTCTCATTTTCATTCTGGAAGTAATGATAGAAAACATATCCTGTTGCTATTTCTTCCACCCTCCAATAGTCTGGACGCTGCTCGCAATGATGCTCGCCCAGCCAATAGCCCTCAAGGTCAGGAAACAGCTGTGTCCACTGTCCACGACGTACAGTCTCCGCCACCAGCTCCGGACTGGCAAGAACAGAGAGGTTGCTGAGTACGTCAGCCGCAAGCTTAACCAGTCGGATACGGGTCTGTTTCACCTCAGCATCTTTCAGTGACTTATGGAAAAGAGTCATCCGTGGTGTCTGCACAAAGAGTATATTCCGATGACAAACACTCAGGAAAAAATCATAGACCTGCTCATACACCTCTTTCATCCCTACCGCATCGCCCTGCCGACTTTCAACAGAAAGAGGAAAAACGCCAAGTAGCATCAGTAAAAAGACGGTCAGACAACAAACATCCTCCTCCATCAACTGATGCAGAAGTTCCTGCTTTTTAGCACTGTATTCATCGCTGACAGCATCACCGAAAACACAAACATTGACTATCTGCTCACAACACCCTCTATATGTGTCTGCTCGCATCTCACCCTCAAGTAAGATCCGAAACTTCTCCATCAGCCCTACAGCCAACACGTAAGATTCCAGCAGCCAGCCAAGGCTTATGCCCATTTCGTCATACCATTCACGCTCTAATTCATGAAAAACGGCTCTGCGCAAAAAAGCATCTTTTCCACCGACACGACCAAAGGAATTGTTTCCACTACCCGACTTTCCAATATGCCTCCACAGCTCTTCACCGCTATTATATAGCAGTCTGAGCCGATACACAGCGTTCAGCTTCTCCTTCATCGCCTCATCTTCAGCAAAAGCCTTACCCGATATAGCCTGCACTTCCCCTCGCTCAGCCACTGTCCTTACAGTCCTATCATCTCTATTCATATCTTTCTTGGCTTTATCATCTCCTGCCTGACAAGTTTATTGCCATACAGCCTTACATCCTCAATCGTTATTACAATCTTAAACTTCAGTCTATCGAGAAAATCCAACAAGAAAATTCTCATAATACTGAACTTCTCTTTCTTCATATATTACTAATTGCAGCAATAAAGCTACTCTTCCGCAAAAATACAAATTAATTCCTTTGTACCTCTCACAATTAAATATTTATTTTGCAAACAGAAACAAAACACTTAAAGAAAATGAACAAAAAACAAACATTATACGTAAGCAAATATATCTTGACAGACAAAAGCTATCAATCAGTTAAGACGTATTCTCAATGCTGCAAGACAACTCCTAACAACTGATTGTACCCTAACTCCACAACATCTTGCGACGTGCTAAGCCTCCGCACCATTGGTGCTAACCAACAGCACTACTCGTGCTAACCAACAACACCACGTGTGATGAGCAACAAGACATCAGCAATAGAAGCAAAGAATAACGCTTAATGGTCATTATATCAGAATAAAATATTAATACTTTAAAATCCCATCACTTATGATTAGAGGTCATATCACTTTCACATGCGACAACTGCAACAACACCTTTCGCGCATTAGATATTGAGTATGGAGCTACTGTTATGTCAGTTCCAATGCCCTGTCCAAAATGTAACAGCCGACACACTTACCCTCCTAACTGGCGTATTCTCGGCTTTTATCCCTTCGGCAACAACCGTAAGGTTTATAAAAGAATCTGGGAAAGAATGGATAAAGAAGAAAGCAAGTGTGATAGCCAATAGACTAAAATGTGATAGTTTCCATTAGCTAAAACAGTTAACAAGGCTTCTACTGAACATATTTTATCAAGCAAATATATCGTAATTATATCCTTTAAAATAGTATCAATATCTACTTTGCATTGTGTTTTATTTACTTTATTTCATTATTATTTTGCTATTTCCAATAAATTCCCTACATTTGTGCCATGTTTGGTGGGCACTTTACAAACGACTCACCATTCATTGCACAAAACTTGCAAACGAGGTTATTCGACCCGGTTAAATCTGGAAAATTCAACTAAGGAGTCGTCACTAATCGAGTTTAGGCAGGTTCTGTGCCCCTATCCTATATGGGGGCATGGACTGTCTTTACTTTATTTTGACTCCAAGGTGTTTTCCAGAACCGAACCGGATAAATAAAGATAAAGCGGGCCGTGTCCCCTTTCTACTTTTATCCTCCCCTAATACAAACATAACTAAAAACAATATAACGGCAATGGAAGACTTCGCGCATCGCTATGTTCAACTTTTTGATGAACACTGGCTCATCATCTTCATCCTGTGGGCTATTAATATCATTTGGATGTATAATCAAGATGAAACAAGACAGTCTGCTGGATGTGGGTGCGCAACACCTATCATAGCATTTATACTTTATATTTTATTTAAAACTCACTGACAAGATTCAAACAGATAAGAGTCACATTATGATTAGAGGATTTACAAGATTTAAGTGCAACGAGTGTTCTAAAAAGTTTTGGGGACTTGACGTTGAATGGAGAGCTACGGCATTCACCGCACCATTACAATGTCCCCAATGCAAAAGCTTTCATACATATCCTGTTGGAATATTAGGCTTGGGGACAGGAAAGGCAAAACTATATAAAGAAATATGGGAAAGTATAGACGAGGGTAAAAAGCATAATACCTGACAGATAACTATCTAAGGGAGGGGCTGGTAAAAGAAAGAGCGAAAGACATCACATCCTTCTGACAAACCAAGTTGCACAGAAAGAGTGCCCCACGAAGAGACACCCTCCGCACTTCTTTATTTTATCTTATAATTATTTTGCAATTTACAACAAAATCCTTACATTTGCAATAGATATTATAGAATGAAACGAGTCAGCCACTCGAGCATAGTTGAATTCACAACATAAAATTAAAACCCATTGAGATAGAAACATAGGGTGTAATACAGATATTTTAAATCCAAAGAAATGAAAAAGAACCAATTCCAAGAGTATTGTGAGCAAGTGAAGAAAAAACTGCAAGAGTACAAGGACGTACGCCAGCAGGCCAACATCAACGATAAAGGTCTCAGTGTTACTGTGGAGCATAAGGCTAAACCTTTTGTGGAAGGACATTTTACGCTTGCCGTTGTAGGTAAGATGAGTGCAGGAAAATCTACTTTCATTAATGCCTTCCTCGGTAAAAACATATTACCTACAGGACATTTCCAAACCACAGCTATCCTGACAAAAATAGAGCACGCAGAAGAAAAGTCTATTGAAATTGTCTATGGTGATGATCAGAAAATATCTATAACTGGTGATATCGAAAGTCAACTAAAGAATTACGTTGCAATTGAGGAGAAATACAACGGTTTACCTCTTAACTATATTAATGAGAAGATAATAAAAGGATGGGATAAAAAAGAAATCTGTAGCCCTAATATTATCAAAGATATGGAAGACATTTCTCGTGAGGAAGTAGACAGGAATCTCCTTGAGGAATACATTACAGAACACCCGAAGGCTAAGATTGCAAAAGAAGTAACGGTAAAGTGTCCTTTCCCAGAGGATTGCATAGGTTGGCGCATTGTGGACACTCCAGGAGTAGGTGCTGTAGGAGGTTTTGATTTAGAAACAACTAATTTCCTGAGAGCTAAACAAAAGAATGGAGGCTATATTGTTGATGCCATCATATTCCTTCACAAAGGTACTGACAACATTGAAGATAAGGGCACTAACGACTTTGTCAAAAATACCTTTAACACATTATCAGATGAAGCAAAGAAACGTGTGTTCTTTGTCATAACAAATTGTGCAGATGGAAATTTTCGTCGTCACAAAAAAGATATTATGTCTAAAGCAAAGAAATTTTTCGTTGAAAAAACTGGCATCAAAGAGGACCGCCTGCTTGCGATTGATAGCCTGATGGAGATTTTGCATAGATATATTACGAAAGAAAACAAGGATGCTCAATCTTTGCGTAAATCTCAGGACGTACCAGACTCTTCGTGGGACGAAAAAACTTGGGAAGAATGTCGCGAACTTTTATCTTATATCAAGATTTCTCTTGAAGACGATGCTAAAAATGACAATAATGAAAATATGCTTGAGAGAGCTCAAGAGTGGTCAGGCTTTGATGAGTTTCGTAAGGTTCTGAATAAGTTTGTCAAGACAGAAAAAACAAACGCATTTGAAGATTTTTTAGATACTATTAATGAAGACATAGAGGAGGCCATTAAAGGTAAAGAAAACGACATAAAATATCTTCATGATGGAGAAGAACAGATAGAAAAATTAGAACATGTTAAGCTAAATCTACAGGAAGAACTCGGTAAAATTCGTCAAGAGTTCAGCCAAGAAAATGTGTCTGAAAGATTCAAGTTTGTTGAAGATATAATAGAAAACCATATAGAGAAAGCTGATAGTGAAGATAAAATAGTTACGGAAACTATAAACCTCTATGACTTAGCCGATAAAGTAAAGTCGGCTTTGTTTGATGAGATGAAATCAAGAATTGAGGCGTATGTAAAGGTTCGTAAAAGTGAAGTCTTTTTCAAGAAGCCTGACTTGGATGAAATAAAGGCAGAGGCTACTAAACAAGCAATATACACCGTAGACGTCATAGAGGAAAGACTAATTCCAGGGGGTTGCTGCGGTAAGAAGAAAAAAAAATACACAGTGCAAAAAAAGGTGGAGGTCGACCCTGAAAGGGCTCTGCGGATTTTTAGAAATAATACAGTGAATCATATCAGCGAAGCGGCTACTAAATTCAAGGAAGAAGTCAAGGAAGAAGTCGATAGTTACATTTCTAAAGTAGGTGCTGCTCAAAAGGAAAAAATCGGTGAACAGCAGAGACATTTAGAGGAGTTGAAAGCTAAGTATGAAGCATCTTCTCAAGCAGAGTTGCGTGGTAAGATCAATGCAACGGAAAACGATATCAACAAATTGAAAGGTTTTAAGAGCTCATTGAAAGAAAACTAATATGGAACAGCCATTTATAGATTATAGCGCAATTTCTTCTGAAATATCAAAGAAGTGCCACCAGTTTCTTCACGAGATTGATAAAAACACAGTATTGAAATCATTTAATGATGTCAAGGAGATATTAGAGATTGCCATTGAGAGATATTCATTTCAGGTAAGTGAATACTGGAAGCAGACTCACTCTGATGTAGAAATCTCTCGGAAAATCAAGTTTACGGATTTAGACAATGGGTACGAAAACCTTCTGAGGAAATGGGTGAGGCAGAACCCGTTCAGGCAGGAACTTCCAGACTGTCCAAACGACTTTGTAGAGTCCTATGACAAATATAATGCAAAGGTGAATAAAACAGCCATTGCAGCAGGAACTGCAGGAACGCTTGCCATAGGTGCGGCTTACGGTGTCAGCACGTCACAAGCTGCTGCTGGAGCAAAGGGCTGTCTTGCCTTTGGCAATCCGTTAGTGGCTATTATTGCTGAATTAATCGGGATTGCAGCAATATATGCAGTGGTCCAGTACCAGAAGAAGAATAAGCGTAAAGAGATTGAAGCTCAGCGTTGTGAGTACAAAGCCCAGCTAAAGGAGTATAAGCAAAAGTTTATCAACACCTTAACAGCTTCGGCTGAAATTTATCTCAAGGAAGCAGAGGCATATTCTAACAATATATTAACAGAGTTCTGAAATGAAAGAAAACGAAATCAAAGATAAAACCCCTATGCCAGCCCCTGCAGAGGCCCCAGATGAAATTGCTAAGGAGTATAAGGAAAAGACTGCCGTTATTAAACAGGAGTTTTCAAATGCGGTTCGTGCTTTTGACACTGTAATAACCAAGTCATATCTCTCTGAACTCACTTCTTACGATGTCGTACAATGTACGAATGGGCAGATACCTAATATGCGTTGGATTAAAGTAAATGAAATTGTTTACGAGAAGGACGAATTCTTTGTAGACAAAATGTCGATGCTTTACAACGCATTACACTCTTCTGCACGCAATATCTGTTTTTTACTGAGAAGAGGTTACTGTAAAGACAATAAGTCGGCAGTGGAAGTCTTTATGGGTACAACGGATATAAGCGGAGTCAATAATGTTTCAGGAGACATACTGGAGAAGGGACTGAAGGGCCTCTTCCCTGGCGTTTCTACAGAAAGAAGCGGTGATATTGTTCAGGAGCTGAAAGGGTCTCTTGACAAGACGTTTGCCATTTCCTGTGTCTCAGGTGTAGCTTCCCTAAGAGAAGATGACAAGAAAGAACGCTTTGTGCAAGGCTTGGAAAAGCTGCTCGATTCTACAAATGGTCTAAAGTTTGCCGTTTTCTTTGTTGCAGAACAGGTTGAAGACAGCGAATGTGCATCTATATTGTCTAATTACGAGAATCTTTATTCTGCTATCTCACCGATGGCAGAAACTCAGCTATCTTTTTCACAGAGTATAACGAGTGGAGTCAGTGAGTTCAGTTCTAAGAATTTCACAGAGAATGTTGTAAAATCTCTTCAAAAAGCGGTAGCAAAAGGAACGGCATATAGTAAATCTCATACAGAACATTCGGCAACAACAAAAGGTAATACTTCCAGTTTTGGGGGGTCTATTGGCAAAGGACCTTTCTCTGCATCGGCATATTACAGTAGAACAACTGCTAAAAATGAGGGCAAGGCTGATACGGAAGGCAGAACAGATTCTTATAACCTGTCCATCCTGGAAGGAATCCAAAGAGGTTTGTCAAAAGGGACTCAACAGGGAGAAGGCTCGCACAGAGATAATCAGGAGAGCCGTTCGCACCAGATAACCTTTCAAAACCGGAGAGTAAAGCATTATCAGGATCTTTTAGACAAAGAGATCGACAGACTGCAAAACGCACTACCCTATGGTTTGTGGTCAATGGGCACATATTTCATAGCAGAAGACGACACTACAGCCACCGCTTTGGCCGGATTATACAAAGGATGTATTGTCGGTGACAATTCGAACTCGCAGGTCTTTACAGTAAACAACTGGAGTAAGCACGATGATAAGACAAAGGATATTGCTCAACATCTGTTGGGCTGTCAGCATCCTCGCTTCGTTTTGCCTCCAGATATAGAAGTATCTTCTGGTTCGTTGGTAAGCAGCAAGGAGCTTGCAATTCACATGTCCTTTCCTCAGAGCAGCGTGCCAGGTATATTGGTACGGGAGGAAACTTCATTTGGAAGAGAAGTAAAAAGTAGGGCAGGCTTGAATGATGAGAACGCAATAACAATTGGCAATATTCTGCATCTGGGAGAAAAGTCTACGCTGCCTGTACGGCTATCCTTGGAGGAACTCTCAAAACATATGTTTGTAACAGGTTCTACAGGAAGCGGAAAGTCAAATACTATATACCTTATCATTGATAAGCTGATAAAAAAAGGGAAAAAGGTGCTGGTCATTGAACCTACCAAGGGTGATTACCGAAAGGTTTTCGGCGGTATGGCTGATATGACAGTATATTCTACGAGAGAAAATGAAAAGAATCTTCTGAAAATCAACCCCTTTGCTTTCCCTGAAGGCATCCAGGTGAATGAACACATAGAAAGACTGGTTGAGATATTCGGCGTATGTTGGCCGATGTATGCAGCTATGCCTGCAATTCTGAAAAAGTCTATTATATGTGCCTACTCTGCCTGTGGGTGGGATATAAGGAAGTCTGAAAGTCGTCACGGCAGGTTGTTTCCAACGATAGCTGATGTCGTGATTCAGCTTAAAAAAATAATTGCGTCTTCAGAGTATTCTGCAAATACAAAAGGTGATTATATAGGAGCCTTGCAGACTCGACTGGAGTCTCTTCAAACTGGCATATATTCTACAATCCTGTCTTCTTCAGATTGTACGGATTATGAAAAGTTATATGACCAGAATGCGATAATTGACCTGCATCATATCGGCTCTACAGAAACGAGGTCACTTCTTATGGCTATGCTTGTCTTAGGGTTAAATGAATGGCGTATGTCAACTAATGACGATGATATGGATTTACCTTTACAACACGTAACCGTCATAGAGGAAGCTCATAACATTCTTCCCAGAGTATCAAAGCATCAGAGCCAGGAAGGAGCAAACGTGTTAGGAAAGTCTGTAGAGATGATAGCTGATGTTATGTCTCGCATCCGTACCTATGGAGAGGGGTTCATTATAGTGGATCAGTCGCCTTCAGCCATTGATGAGTCTGCTATAAGAAATACAAATACAAAAATCGTTATGAACCTGCCTGATGGAGAGGATTGTCTGATAGCAGGTCGGGCTATGTCATTGACAAAGGATAAACAAATTTCCAAGTTATCACGTTTGGCAACGGGTGAAGCTGTTGTGTGGCAGCGTGGCTGGAATGAAGCCGTTCTGGCTCTTGTCGATGAAATGTCTGAAAGAATCCCATTAAGGGCATGCAATAATGTTTCTTCTGTGGTTGAACTCCAAAGCGTACAGCCAAGTAGTCTCTTTATGAAGCGATTTGTAAAGAACGAAGCATTATCTGATGAGGAGCAAAAAAGTCTACAAGATGAAATTGTCAGAGCTATGGTTCCATCTTGTGTGAAGTCAGAATTGTTGGATGTTATACGCCATCTTCCCTCACACAAGGAGTCTGCCCTGATTAATTCTGTTGTCCGTTATTTGGGGCTTGATGTGGAGATTATCAGATTATTTGCAGAGTATAGCTTTGTGGGATCTTTGCAATTAAAAAATGATTTGCGCGATTTTATAGCGGATGATTTAGCAATCTATGATACAGACCAACAAGACGAACTACTTAGTATGGTCTTTATTTGGGCTTCATCGCAAAATGAGATGTGGCATAAGATATGTCAGGATAGTCTTCCTTCTAACCCTAAAAGCAAGTAGATATGTCTTTTATAATTGATGATGCTGCTATAGCAGTAGCTTCTGAAGCTGTATGTGAATCTGCAGGGGGAATGGAATCAGCTGCAGAATTATGTGACAATACTGATTGCACTTTTTCTGTTGAAGATGTGAGAAGTGAATTTAGTTCAGATAAGTTTAGTCTTTCTGAAGAAAGTGGCGATTTCTCCAATCTGAACTCGGATATAGATTGTTCTGCTTCTTCCAGTAACGAAATGGATTCCCTGAGAGAAGAGTTCTCTCCAAGCAACTTTTCAGAATCAGCTTCTAATGAGAATTTAGAACAGGCAACTCCAAGAGAAGGCGTAGAGCGTACTTCAACTTTTGAAGATCAGACTATTGGAAACGATGTGTTGGAAGACAAGCGCCCAGAGATAGAGAGTAAGCTGAATATGGGACAACCTCATAATGCAGATGTTCTACGAGGGAACTTGGAGATTGCTATGGACAAAGAAACTGATAGAACTGTATCAAGAGCTCATCATATTGTAGGAAACGAAACGCCATATGCAGCAAAAAAAATGGAAGAGTTCGGTCTTGACCGAAATGACCCTGCAAATGGAATTTTGCTGCCCAATGATGCTTCCAGCCCTCTAAAGGGATCGATTCATAGTGGACGGCATTTACAAGAATACTATAACACTGTTGAGCAGCTTATGGCAAGTGCTACTACAAGAGAAGAAGCTCTTGAGGTTCTCCAATCATTGAAAGAAGATTTATTTTCTGGAAAATTATCATTACAACGTGATGTGCAACCTAATTTATAATAATAATAATATGAGAATTTTTCAATTAAAGAACAAGGTTGAGGGATTTGCCACTATCAATTTTGGTGATATTGATATGATGAGCGTATTAAGGACTGGTGATGTGTCAGTTCTTGACGGACAAAACTTTGTTTGGAATAAAACTGCTGGTGATAGTATTAGTGATTGCCCTTTCTTCATCGGAGCAATGCCTATCTTTGCTTCTGAGAAATTAGGAAGCGTTCTAAAAGATATAGATTGTACAACGGCTACTTTTATGGTTGAGGGTATATCGTATACTGTAGTGGCAGCACCCCCTGTTGCTGGAAACACCATTGATTTAGAGAAATCTAAATGTAAGACTTTCCGCAGTGGAAAGATTATGGAGGTTAAAGAATATAGTTTTTATAAGAGAAATTCTTTTCCAGAGATGTTTACAACTGAAGAGTATATAATGCATACTTTTTGTAATGAAGAGGTCGTAAAATTACTTTACTCTTGTCATTTCGAACACTTAATCATAAAAGAATGCACTATTCTTTAAATTTGCAAAGACTTATAATTTGCATTTTGACACAGTTGAGTTGACTAACCCCTACTTGACTGCGCTCCACACGAGGACATCTCTGGCTATATCTTTATGGTGCCTAACTGGGCACATAAATGGTTCCGCCACAATGGCTATGTGTCAAGAATGTTAAAGTAAAAACACTTATAAAAAAACAATCCCGAAAGTATATAATGACCTTCGGGATTGCTAATTCTACTCTTTCCGCTTTCTCATGCGGACAAGTTTGATGTCATTCTATTCAACTGCTACAATTTTTGAATAGTCCTTCGTTTTAACAATATAGATACCTGATGGTAGACTAACCGTCTTATGCTCTCTTACAATAGTAGAGAACATCAATTTGCCACTTAAGGTATAGACTTGTAAGTGTGTAGGTGTTCCTGTCATAAAACTTAGATAATTCTTACCTCCAAAGACTTTAAGAGCATCAGTAGTAGAAGCATCTATTTGTGATGAAACCGTGAAAATTGCTCCAATAGTCACAGAAGAATCAATCTTAAAATTAGGAGAATCTACTTCTTCATCATTAAGTGTCAAAGTTTCAAGTTTATATCCAGATGCGGGTATCGCTTTAATGACAAGATCTGTATTCTTAGCCACCTTTGTACCTGTCAGAACCTCAACACCATCTGTTGTAAATACCTTTAACGTTCCATATTCTGGCTCTTGTATTGTAATATATGCCATGTTACAACCAGTTCCATCGCCCTCATAATCAATCGTCCAACCCTTCAACTTAGCGATAGATGATTCTGCATGCTCAGCGTCATTATACTCTCCGGCTTTTTCACCATGAACGAAAAGCGTGTTACCACGTGGCGTCTTTCCACTCTGAAGTTTAGGATAACGTGAAAGGCTATAATAAAGATCATTTAAAGTACATGCATCCCATCTATTACCTCCTACATTCAGATAGGTCAATCGTTCATGTCCCGTAAGGTCCAACCCCTCTAATCTATTGCCATCAACAGTAAGTGTCACAAGTTGAAGATTATTCTTTAAGTCTAAATTTAAGACTGAATTATTAGAAAGCTGCAATGTCTTCAATGCAGGGTTCTTGCTAACATCAAGAGTCGTAATCTTATTATTTGAAACATAAAGTTCTACAAGTTCTGGCATATCCTTCACGTCAACTGCCTCTATCTCATTACTACTTATATTCAAATAAACAAGTTTCTTGTTATGACTTAAATCTAAGCTTTCTAACCAGTTATTTTTGACATCAAGATAAGCTAAATCGACAGCACCTGTAATATCTATATTTTCAACTTGATTACCATAAGCACGTAAATTAATAAGTTTACTATTCTTGCTAACATCCAAGGAACTGAGGTCTGAATAAGAACAATCAAGAGATTCAAGATTCAATAGTTTAGAAACATCTATGGACGTAATTGGATTCATATACGTAGAAAGAGAACGTAAATGAATATTATGACTCAAATCAACAGCAGTTATCTTATTATCAACGCCTACACCTGGATAACTTGAGAAATCAGCTCCTGTAACAGCACCATATATCGTTACAGTCGCTCCAGATGTTTGCCCCTCTACTGTTGTTGGAGTCGATTTAACCTTCACTTTTACAAGTTCGCCATCTCCCCAGTCAATTGAAACATCTTTATCCTCACCATTAACAGAAAGGAAATACTGTTGGTCTATACCTGTAGGAACTGTTAGTTTGATATAATCATCATCACCAGAAACACTAAAAATAGGTTTTACAACCGCCGATTCTGACACAACAAAGATACTATCAGCTATTAATTTTCCATTCACCTCTACCCCAACGAACTTTGAGCCAGCAGGTGCTTTAACATCTATCTTAATTGGAAAACCAGGCAGAACTTTCCCAGTAACAGGTTCATAAGTTGCAAAATACCCATCATCAGGGATTTGACTTAGTGTATAACTACCTCCATTTTCAGACACTTGCATAGTTATAGAAACAGAATCCATAGAAGCAGTAGCATCACCATGAACATCGAGTTTATAGGAATTGTCGGCATCATCATCTAAAATCCCAGTATTGGCATGTTCGTAGTTAGCCCCTGATAGGAAAACATTTGTACGATAAGAATTACCGGTATGTGACGGCATTGCTTTGAACGTGAAGTTAAGTGACTGAGGAGTAGTATTCTTACAGTCACGCATATCAAGGTAATTAAGTCGATTAGTACCGATAGCACCATGCATATCAAGGAATTGTATTCCAGTATTCCGTACGCTCACACTACGTAAAAAGCGTTGGTGGGATAAATCAATACGTTGTATCTTCGTATTATCAATATTAATTGTATAAAGATTTGCAAGATTAGACACATCTAAACGAGACAACTTCGTATCACTAAGTTCAAGCGTTGTTACATTCTTGTTACCACTTAAGTCAAGCTTTGCAATGTCGGTATTAGACGCATCAAGCATGATAAGCTCTGGGTTATTAATAAGGTTTAGCTCAGTTATCTTCGTACCCTTTATAAGAAGCTTCTCAAGTTTCGTTTGTTGCGTAACATCAATAGATGTTACTCCGATATTCCCTGTAATATCGACATCACGTAACTCTGGATAATTATTACCCAGTTCTAATTCTAACAAACTACCGTTCGCAAGATTAAGATAACGTAGGTTAGGAAGACTAACAGGATAAAAGTGTGTAATATCTCCATCTGACATGTCGATATTTCGTAGTTCTGTACTGCCATCTGGAAATAAAACAGTTGCCAAAATTGTATTATGATTAGCTGTAAAGTTAGTTAACTTCTTAAAATTACGCAGGTCTAAACGCGTAATTTTATTATAGCTAAGGTCAAGTGTAACAAGATTAGGAGCACCTAAGAAATCAATACCTTCGTAGGTTAATTCATTCCTCTTAGCTTCAACTTGCTTTAAATTAGGCTGATTCTTAAAAGCAAGATATGTTGCTTTTGCCTCAGAAACTTCAACAGCAGAAAAATCACCATAAACAATAATTGTGTCTTTCAGTAACTTTCCTGTTACCTTCTTATTATTACTCCATCCTTCTAACGTTGCCTCTTGTTTATTACCATCTCCCCAGTCAACAAAAACTTTGCTGGCATCATCGGTTCGAGTAACACGGAATTCAAAGTCTTGCCCTACGGCTGTAGATGTTGCAATCCTCATTTCACCACCTGTTTGTGCATAAGAAGTTAAAGACACAAACAAAGAAAACATCAGTAAAAATTTCTTCATAAGCTGTAATGTCTAAGCACTTTATAAGAAAGGTTTATAAAACAACAGAACATAGAAATTAACCATAGTTCTGTCTACCAAAGCGTAAAGAATATCGTGATAGTGCTATTAAACCACAATATAAATCACACTTTTGGTTGCAAATATAAGTAAAATAAATATAACATGCAATATATTGTAACATTGACTATTATCATTTATTACATACCACAGAATAAGAGTCAGGTGTAAGTCCACAACGAATACTTAGATTTTGACATTAACGAATAAAGGAACATGAACTATACTACATCACCTGAAACATCTGAAAAATCGAGATTTTTAGGTAACAAAGTCTATTGTCGCATGGTAGAAGATGAGGGAATTGTAAGGCATTACTGATTGTAAGTAGCTGATTAGCCTATTCTCTCTACTTCGTTACAAATAATCATCTTAGTCATCTTAACCAAAGGACAACTCTTTCCGACCCACTCTCTTGTCTACTTATCTACTTGCGAGCACCTCATTTTATCGCCTTTACATATTTACAAAAATTAATCGCCATTTTTATTGCTTAATATATTTATTTTATTTATATTTGCTCACATAATAAAAACTATATAAATAACCGTTAAGCAACACTTTATGTGTCGTAAAACATACTAACACTAACCTACAATCGAAATTACAATATCTACAATACTTAAAAACCATCTTTAGAGTATCAATCTGTTTACTCAAAGATATCAGAAGTTATTAATAAGAACCTATAACTAAACAAATAAAAGTCTCTCTCAATAAGAGTTACAAGAGCGATAAATTCATTGCGGTAATAGCTGCTACACATAGCTAATATTCAAAACAACAAAACCTAACACAAAGAGCTGATACAGAATGAAAGTGAAATAGAGACATATATAAAACCTAAACAATAAATTTTACATATTAATCTTTAACTATAAGCAAAATGAACAACAAGCAGAACAAAGCGCAAGCCTTATGGCGAATCTGTATGATGGCACTGATATGGATGTTCGCTACTGAGCTTTATGCGCAAAATGTCACAGTTAGTGGCATTGTGAAAGACCCAACGGGCGAGCCTGTAATCGGTGCTTCGGTAACGGTGAAAGGTACAAATATGGGTACTGTGACTAATATCGACGGGCAATACACCCTACAATGCCCCACAAAAGGCACGTTAGTATTCTCATACTTGGGAATGAAGCCTAAAAATGTAGATATTAATGGTCGACAACAGATAAACGTTGCCCTTGAAGAAGAAGCCACTGCGCTTAATGATGTGGTGGTTACGGCATTGGGAATTAAACGACAAACAAAAGCATTGGGTTATGCTGTCACCGAACTGAAAAGCGATGAACTGGAACGAGCCAACACGGTTTCTCCTGTTACAGCATTGCAAGGTAAGGTGGCTGGTGTAGAGATCAGCCAGTCAGACGGTGGAATGTTTGGTTCTACTAAAATTCAAATAAGAGGTGCATCTACTCTTAATGCCAACAACCAACCTATCTTTGTAGTAGACGGTGTGATATTAGATAATGCTACAAGCCAATCAGGGGACGCTGACTGGAATAGCAATATCAACGACTATGGTAACCAACTAAAGAACCTTAACCCCGACGACTTTGAGAGTGTGAGCGTACTAAAAGGCGCTGCAGCAACAGCATTATATGGTTCACGTGGTTTGAATGGTGCTGTAGTAATTACCACTAAAAGTGGGAAAGCAGGCAAAGGTGTTACTGTAAAGGTTTCGCAAACTATAGGATTAGAAACAGTCTATCGTTCACCAGATCTACAAAACACTTATATGATTGGTGCTTTCCCTGGTGGTGTAGACTATGGAGACGAATACACTGCCACGGGCAATCTTTGGAGCGATAACATGACATCGTTCGCTCGTAACTCTAAAGGTGAATACTCGCTCATCGAACAATATGGGAACTATGCTTGGGGACCTGATATCTCATGGGCTGAAGGTAAACAGTTTGAACAGTACGATGGGACAATGGGAACAGCGAAAATGTTCCCAAACAACTATAAAGATGCTTACGACACAGGCTTTAATACAAATACGAATGTATCATTGCAAGGTGGTAATGATCGTACACAATTCTATGCTTCAGCATCTTATAAATACAATAAGGGTACTACACCACGCAACACCTTTAACCGTCTGTCGTTCTTAGGAAAAGCTTCACAAAAGGTTGGAAATATCGTGACGGTAGATTTCAGCGTAAACTTTACGCAATCACAACCTCGTAATGCACCTTTAAACATCGGAGAATACTTTGCAAATAGTACGTTCCCACGTGAATACGACGTTAATCGTTATCGTAACCTTTACAAAGGGGAACATGGTGGACTTGCCAGCGAAAGATATGGCGATCTCTATCGTGCTGTACCTGGCAAGGAGCTGTGGTGGAGTATCTTTGAAAACGATTACAAACAAACAGAAACCATGTTCAGGCCTGTGCTTAACATCAATATTCAAGCACTGCCTTGGCTACAGCTTTCAACTGGTGGTTCGCTCAACTATTATGCCATCGATGGCGAGCTAAAAGCCCCTGGTAGTGGTTATGCCAACGAAGGTGGGTCTTATGCACTCTCACACACGCACACTACACAAGAGAACTTGTACCTTGCGGCCAACCTAAACTATCAAATTAATAAGGACTGGGAAGTGCACGGGTTCTTACGTGAGGAATATTTTAACCAATATGCACAGTATAATAGCGAGAGTACGAACGGTGGACTTATTGTGCCCAACCAATTCTTTATCAAGAATTCAAAACAACAAGCCAGCTTTAATGCGTATAAATTCAACACCAAGCGTATCGTCTCTACCATCTTTATGATTGGAACAAGCTGGAAGAATCAACTATTCTTGGACATAACGGGACGTAACGACTGGTCCTCAGCCTTGGTTTACAGCTACGGAACAGGTAATTTCTCTTATTTCTATCCTTCTGTTTCGGGCTCATGGATCATCACAGAAACCTTCAAAGACAAACTTCCTAAATGGGTTAGCTTTGCAAAGGTACGCGGTTCTTGGGCGCAGGTGGGAAACGACACCTCTCCTTATTATATAAATTCGGGCTATTCTGTGGCAACATATCAACGTGGCGACAAGAAAATCTATGGAATGACTATCCCTGAGAATATGAAGAGTACCAACTTAAAACCTGAACGTAAGAATGCTTGGGAAGTGGGACTTGACTGGCGTTTCCTTGACAGTAGGATTGGGGTAGACCTCACCTATTATAAGGAGAACACTCGAAACCAAATTATGACTATCAATGTACCTTGGGAATCGGGCGTAAAAGAAAAGCTAATCAACGCTGGTAATATACAGAACTCAGGTATAGAAATAGCACTCAACACAACTCCTATAAAGAAGAAACAATGGCAATGGGACCTAAATTTCACCTACACTCGCAACCGCAATAAGATTGTGGAACTTAGTCCTGATGTAACCTCTTACATTAATCTGGATGGTGCAGCAAACTATGGTAACTACCGCATAGCATCTGTTGCCAAAGTAGGCTCCGACTATGGTATGCTAATGTCTGACTCTTGGATAAAGACCGACGAAAAGACTGGCAAACCAGTGGTGGGCTACACTAACAAATTCCGAACAGTGTATTATAAGCGCGGAGGTACTGTGAAAGAAGTTGGATCGATGTTGCCTAACTTCCTTGGATCACTAAACTCTACCCTAAGATGGAAAGACCTTAGTCTCTATGTGCTATTTGACGCACGCTTTGGAGGATACGTTGCTTCGTATAACTCACGCTACGCAACTGCATACGGTTTCTCTGGAGAGACCGAGAAATACCGTAAGGGGATGACCTGGACCAGCAAATACGCTAATGCGCAAGATAAGGTGTTTACTGATGGCTTTATCCCTGATGTCGTTTTCGATGCTGGTACTATTGTTACCACACCAGGAGGAACTAACCAAGACGTTAGTGGAATGACCTATCAGGAGGCTTATGAAAAAGGTTATGTAGAACCTGCACACCTACAAAGTGCTGCATACTTTAAGAATAGCTGGGGAACAGGTGTTATTAACGATGATTGGTTTAAGAAAATCAACTACATCGCTCTGCGAGAAATAACTCTCTCGTACAACGTTCCAACCAAAATTAGCAGCTATATCGGTGCAAAGAACTTATCCCTTAGTTTCACCGGACGTAACTTGGCATACCTACTGAACACTGCGCCAAATCACGAGAATCCTGAATCGGTACGTGGAACAGGAGCTGCGCAGTTCCGTATGCGATCATTTATGCCTTACACAGCAAGCTATCTCTTCACATTAAACGCTACATTCTAAATGCCTTTCATTATGAAACAGAATATTATAAAATTCAAGTCGCTCGCCTTTGGTATATGTGCCACATGCATGGTACTGGTAACAGGATGCAGCGAAAGCGAATACGCAAAAATAAATACTGACCCATCGACTATCGCCGAAGGAAATCCTGTGTTCTTGTTTACTCAGGAACAGGTGCAATACCAACCCTTCGATTACCTGCTATGGTATTACGATGGGGCTTACACGTCAAAAATAGTTCAGGCATATTCACCATCAAGTAGTTTTAATGACTTGTATAACAAGTTGGCTGAACTGGGCGGTGTGGGTTCTCAGCTTATTTATGTTAAACGATACGAGAACGATATTAAAGCTACTATCGATAAGATGCCAGCTAACAAAGCTACTCAATACTCACACCTTTCGGCTATGGCAAACGCTCTAACAGTTTACATGGGACTGTTCGATACTGACCTCTTTGGTTCAAGACCTTACTCTGAAGCTGCACAAGCCAAGTATGGGGGCACATTAACTCCTAACTACGAATCGCAAGAGAGTCTATTCGACCAATGGCTGACCGAACTGAACACCGATCTGGATAAGCTGAAGTCAACGACAACACAGATAAGTGTTGGAGACAATGACTTAGCCTACGGGGGAGATACTAAGAAATGGGTGAAATTTGTAAACGGCATAAAACTTAAAATTGCGGTAAGACTTCTTCACCAAAACAAAGCTAAAGCCTTAAAAATAGCAGAAGAAGTGGGTGCTGATGATGCAAACGTAATGCAATCTATTGCAGACGACTATGTATATAATAAAGGTACAGGTGGAGATGGTGGCAACAACACCTATGGAAGTGATAATAGTGTGAACTTAGGTGTTAGCAGCAAAAACGTTATCGACTTCATGAAACGTAACAAAGATCCACGTATGCTGGTGATGTTTACCAAAAACGATTTCAACTCTGAGGTAGTACAAGCATTCTTTGATGCACAAGCAAGAGGGGATAACAACTGTGCTATTCCTAAATATATTTTAGACCAGGTGAACTATACCACAGATGCTTCTGGCAAGAAACATTTCGACAGTTGGAAAGGTGATGGGGAACCATGGGTGCGCTATCAGGGATTACCTATCGGTATGGCTATATCTGAAAAGACAGAATACACTGGTGTCAACAATTATTTTGTAACAACCAGATGGAAAGTAACTGACGGAGAAAAAACAAAAACCTACTCACCGCTATCGTACTTTAACGAGGAATTAGTGCGTGGCCGCGTTGACTTCACTTTCCCAACAGCTCCAAAAGGTAAGGTGGTACAAGACACTGAAGATAACCCACTTTACGAGATGACCCTTTCCACAGCTGAAATGAACCTCTATCTGGCTGAGTTTAAGTTACTGGGTGCTAACTTGCCTCATACTGCAGCCGAATATTTCAAACTTGGCGTTGAGGCTTCAGCTAAGGCTTATAACCGTTTAGCGATACTGAACAAAATACCTTATTATGATAAGGCACATTGTAACGACAAGTTAGACGAGCCTGTTACCTACGACGATGCAGCCATTGCTACGATGATGGCTAATTCTGACTACCAACTAACAGGTAATGTGCCAAGCGATTTAGAGAAGGTTTACATCCAATTGTATCTACATTTCTTCTATCAACCACTTGAGCAGTTTGTAACAGTGCGCCGCTCTGGCGTTCCTAAAGTTGGTAGCTCGCTCATTCCTTGGATTACAATGAAGCCCAACACTGAGTTGCCTCGCCGATTCTATATCGCTCAACCCGATCCAGCCGATAAAATGCGTACTATTATTGAAACTGCGATGACGCAGCAAGGATTCACCTTTACAGATGGACAAAGACCTGAACTGCTTAACTCTGAAAGGGTGTGGTACGACAAGGGGGCTCCAAACTTTGGTGAAGGTCCTAACTACTAATAGGGAGACTTGCAGAATAAAGAGGCATCAATAAACGCTATGAAGAAGCAAGTGGGTAAAAACACCCAATAAACTTGTGCTCACCTGCCTCAAGATTGTTTTCGTTAGATTATTGAAAGAGGGTGTGTCAATTATGAACACACCCTCCTTCGTGAAATAAATGGATTACAAGAGATTTTAGGTCTCTTTTTGTCACTTATACCAAAATCTCATCTTTAATCGTCGAATGCTCCTTAACCAACTATTCAAGCCAACAGATGAAAACTACCAGCTGTTAAAGGAATTCAACGAAACACTTAAAGAAGTAGTAATCAAAAACTATCAACAAAGCAGAGAGTTGTATTACAACACAAAGAAAATGTTGGAAGATAGCGGGAGTAGTTTGCAGTTTGAGGGCGTAGAGTGTAAAATCTTCTTAGGAAAAGATAGACAATACTCGAAAAGTAATCCTTTTCAAGGAGAAGAATCAGAAATGATATGGGAGATTCTCAATGATGAAGGCTATAACGACATCTATTGCAAATATGGTTGCTGCATGAGTTTTGACGGATATCATGGAGAGGAAGACGACAAGACAGATATGGAACTCATGGGAATGCAAGATGCTGATGATTGTTGGAATGAAGGGTTAGACAGAGAATGGAGTTACGACTTACACCTTCATCAGCACTTTCACAATCTATACGACCATACAAGCTTCAGCATCTTCGATTTCATTTATGTTAGGGACTTCTACACAGAGTTTGAACTAAAATTTAATCAGAATACTTAAACAAGAATAAATGGAAAGAAAAG
>ERZ772909.650-NODE-650-length-20976-cov-5.360021_pt1 | contig 20976 bp, 8 predicted proteins | sample MGYA00511137_ERZ772909 | MGnify/ENA primary metagenome ERZ772909 (study PRJEB29015, sample SAMEA2738095) | human oral metagenome | biome: human oral; feature: human-associated habitat; material: saliva | place: China | collected 2270 ... | reverse complement strand
AGCCCGGACTTTCCTCGAAGCACGTGTGCCTCGCGATTGCCCGGACGGCCCGTTTCACCCAACCCATTATACGCACACCCCCGGCGGTGGCTATTTCCCGGGTTCCCTCACGGGCACTCAGAGCTGGGCACGCAGGGGCACGCGGGGGTACGTACCCTGGGCCTCGCGGGTACACTGGAGAGATGCTGATTCTTCTTCCTCCCTCCGAAGGTAAAACTCCCGCCCCCGCAGGCAATGCGCCCGTATGCTTTGCTGATCTCTCGTTCCCCGAACTGACCGCCGAGCGTGAGAGCGTCCTGGAGGAGCTGGCGGCTGTCAGCTCGGGACCCGACGCCCTGGCGGAGCTCAAGGTGGGCGCATCCCTCGAAGCAGAGGTGGAACGCAACACGCGCCTGCTCACCGAACCTGCACAGCCCGCGATCCGCACCTACACTGGAGTGCTGTTCGAGGCGCTGGATTATGAGAGCTTCTCCCCCGCCGAACGCGATGCCGCGCACTGGTCGCTACTGATTTCTTCGGCGCTGTGGGGTATTCTGCGCCCCGAGGACGCGATCCCCGCCTACCGCCTGTCGATGGGCGTGAAGCTGGGTTCGGTGGGTGCGCTCGCCTCCTTCTGGAAGGGTGCGTTGGGTACCGCCCTGGAGGCGACCGCGAAGGACCAGCTGATTCTGGATTGCCGTTCTGCCGCGTACGCGAAGTCGTGGGTGACTCCCCCGGCGCAGACTCTGGCGGTTCGTGTGGAGCGTGTGGCGGCTGATGGGTCGCGTAAGGTCGTCTCGCACATGGCGAAGCATTACCGCGGCCTGTTTGCGCGCTACCTGATTCAGTCGGGTTTGGCGGCTCGTCCTGTTGACGGCTCTACGGCGGGTATTGCCGAATTTTTGGAGGCGGTCAGTGAGGACTGGTCGGTGGAGTGCACCCTGCCGACGGCGCGTAAGGCGGGCGTTTTGACTCTGCTGGTGCATGAGCAGTAGGTCGCCCAACTATTTGTTTTCGCCTATTTTTTGCATCATATTGAAAATTTTTTAACTATTTTTCTAGGGGCTTAAGCCTGTATTGTCCCCTGTAAAACCACATTTCCCCACATATCAGAGGTTGCCTTCAATGAGCGGAGAAGGCGGTTAGTGTCCAACTATCCGCCTTCTTTTTGCGAGTAAAAATGTTTATAGTGTTAAACAGCTCGCCATTGGTGGCGGGTATTTCACTCACAAACACTCATATTCCCAACTCAGCACACATGAAACACGACATGCCATCTACGTGCAGCAAACTCTCAGAGGCTTAACCAACGGTTATTAGTTTGCTAGCGTAGAAGTGAACACTCAGAAACACATCGATGGGACAATATCATGTCTATTTTTTCCTCTCGTCGCGCCCTTTTTAAGGGTGCGGCAGCACTAACAATCGCTGGCGCTTTGGGTGCACACCATGCCGGCGAGCAGAGCGCCCAGGCTGCCACCTTGGACGTTAAGACCACTCCGCTGACGTTTAAGATTACTGAGGCGTCATTTGATATTAGCGGCTTCAACCTCGGCTACGAGATTACCGGTCTGCAGGCCGTGATTGATAGCGGCCTGTACACCCCGTACATTGAGGTCGGCTACTACACCAAGGAGAAGGGCTTCAGGCAGTTCTATTTCTTCTCTCTTGAGCCGAAGAAGCGCATCGAGAATGATGTCTACATTAGGCATCACGTCATTGATCCTGAGATCACCGGTGGCCCGAATGCAGACTATGGTGTTCGCCTGTCTCTTCGTCCGCGCCGTGAGCAGTACACCATTCTGCGCACTCTTGAAGTTCGCCCCAAGATTGACACGGAGTTCGCGTGGGCACCTTTCATTGTGGACATTGATATGGATGGCGAGTACGCCCCCGATATCTACAGGTCATGTAAGGCAAAGGTTCTGCTGCTCGATAAGGAACGTTGCTTCTACCCTAAGCGTTCGGTGACCCGCGGCGACCTGATGGATGCAATCTACCGAGGCGCCCGCTCGCCGAAGGTGAAGCTTCCTGCGCGTTCTCCTTTCCCGGATTTGTCCCCGAAGGATGAGCGTTACCCGGCGTATATTTGGGCGTATCAGAACGGTCTGACTTCCGGCTGGTCTGACGGTAAGATGCACCCGGAGGCGGTGGCTAGCCGCGCTACGATGGCTGCGTTCTTCTACCGTTACTTTATGCTTACCCCCGGTCGTCGTTCTTATTGGTTCCGTCCCACTACCCCGCAGGATATGAAGCCGGGTGCCCCGTTCTACACCGAGTCGGTGTGGCTGCACTCGTCGGTGAATATCGATACGAGCTATCACTATAAGAGCAAGGATTTCCGTCCAACCAAGACTGCTACCCGCGAGGAGCTGGCTCGTGTCCTGTCAATGCTCGACATGCTTGACACCATCCCCAACAGCCCCTATATCGATGATTAGGATTCGGCAGGTGCCGTGAACCAGGCGGTTGACCCTACACGTTTTAGCTTGGGTTAGTCTCTGAGAACAGCAACTGAAGATAGCGGCTATAGAAGGGGCGGTGAGAGTTTTTCTCTCACCGCCCCTTTTTTGTGTACCCGTTTTTGTGTGCCCGTTTTCTGATGCTGGCGCTGCTGGGTGCCGTTTTTAGCGCTGGTTTTGTTTACAGTTTTGTTTCTCTGTTGTGTAGTTTTTTGGGGCCGTGCTTTGTATAAAACCGAGGGCGTAATTTTCGAATTTTTTGTCTTATAACTCTCATCGGCATGTTTTTCTCGTGTTTTCATTGAATGTCTAAGACGCGGGTTGGTAGGCTGAAATTGCACTTCAGCATGCCGCCGCTACGGGTCCTCCACGAGGTGGATTCGGCACGGGTTCGGTGCGGTGGACTGTCACTCATTGATCCTCTCAACTTCTTTTCTCATTCGCCCTCTTTGTAGAAAATGCAGATTGGATAATGATGTCCTCTTTCTTTAAGCCTGTTCGTGGCACGCACCGAAGGGTTGCGGGTGCTTCCCTGGTTTTGGGTTTGTCTCCGCTGTTGGCTTTGACGCCGGTGGCGGCTCAGCCGGCGCCTGCCTCCCCCGCGCAGAACGCGCCCGCGCAGAACACTCCCGTACAGAACATTCCCGCCCAGAACGCACCTGAACAGGGGGCTAAGCAGGATGCTTCCCTGCCGACCCTGCGCGTGTCCAGCGGTTCCCTCGACATTCTTCACGGCGGTACCGTGCACGTGGAGGGTACCGGGCTGAGCCCCGAGTTCTTGGCACACCATGAGCTGCGTAGCCTCACAATTGCCCCAAAGGGCTCTTCAACCTACGCCAACCCCTACCAAAAGGTCGATCACCGCGGCCTTATCTTTGACGCCCCAAAACCGGCCGCTGACGGCAGTTTCAGTGCCGACCTGACGGTTCCGGCAAATAGCCTCCCGGCCAACCTTGAGTACGAGGTCATTCTGACCTACCGCCCCGTAGACGATGCCCACCCCTACGCGTGGAACACTGAGGATCGCGTCCGTGCGGCGCTACCGGTGGAGTTCAACCTCCCGAAGGCTGTCCTGCCCTCCATCACCTATGATATTTCGGCTATTTCTGAGGAGCAGATTGCTTCCGGTCAGCCGATTGAGGTGACGCTGACGGGTACCGGTTTTCAGGATGTCAGCTCCGTGAAGTTCACCCTATCCGAGCATGATGAGCAGGGAAAGGTCACGAACGATAATGTGGCTTCGCTTGGTGAGCTGAAGGCACCGGATACGGAAGAGAATCAGCGCATTTTCGAGGGTCTGATTCCGAACGGCTACTTCCAGAAGAAGATCACTATCCCTGCCGGAGTCCTGAAATCCGGTAGGGGGTATTCCCTAGATGTTTCCGGTGTAGAAACCCACGGGTGGAATAAGCTGTCGCGTAAGTTCCCCTTCGTTCCTGTGGGCAATAACCCCGCGCGTATGGCGTACCAGGATAATTCGTTCAGGAACACTCTGCCGAAGGTTTCTGTGTCTTCCCCGAACTTTGATCCCGGTCAGGACCGCGTCTATAAGGTGACTATTTCTAATATTTCACCCGAGGTGGACCTGGGGTACTACATTGATTCTGTGTCGATTTATAACGCTACCTCTGGTGAGCAGGCACCTTTTGCGAGGAATGATGTAGCGGGCCAATACGATAAGCAGGATGAGCTGGTAACCCGCAACGCTGACGGCACTCTGACGGTGGAGGTTGAGTATAAGGTTCACGGTGATTCCTCCTATAGGCCTTCTTCTCGCGGTTCAATGGCTGAAGTGCGTGTGGTGTTCTCGGACTCTAAGTATTCGTACGGTAGCCATAAGTTCACGGTGAGCACTCAGCTTCCGATGGCACCTCTTGCCGCTGATGCTGTTGATTGGGAGAACCCGGCGAATGTTGAGTTGAAGGTGACTTCGGGAACCCTCAATATTTCTCAGGGTGGCACGGTGTCGGTGACGACTTCCCCGTTGAGCGCCGAGTTCCGTAAGAAGTACACTTTCTACGAGCTGGCTCTGGTGACGCGCGGGTCGGTGTACGTGTATGAGGAGCACCATAGCTATCCGCCTCTCAACGAGTACGGCGGAATGCTCAAGGATCTGGAGCATCAGGTGCGGGAGAACCCGGACGGTAGCCTCACCTACACGTTTGAGGTTCCCCCGCAGTACCTTGAGGTTGCCAATGGTACGCTCTTCGATGTGGTGATGACGTACTACCCGTCGGATGATTTTGAGCCGGAACCTTCGAGTAGGTCGAACCGTTTGTATGCCCGCGCCCATATTGATGTGGTTCAGGAGGCGCAGCCGACCCGTGGAACCTACACCTTCAGTCAGTCCTCTATCGATAACCCGTGGAAGGATACGACGCTGCGAGTTGAGGGACGCCATGTCCTCTCCCAGGCTAGTGAACTGATTTCTAATGAGTCGCCGGTCGTCGCTATCTATGAGGCTGACCCTGCAACGGGAAAGATGGTGGGCGAGCCTGTGTTCACTCAGCAGGTGGACTACACGTACTCCGGGGTTAACTCCAGGTGGTTCCGCAATAACTATTTCAGCACGGAGCTGAAGATTCCTGCGGGTACGTTGAAGCCGGGCAAGCTCTACTTTATTGGCATGTATGGGGACGGGTTGCCTTACCCCGGCATGGAAGATTCTCCGGGCTCTATGCTGAATGATGTTGCTGAGTTCCTTCCGGTGCGTTCCCCCAATCAGGAAACCGCGCATCCTGCGTTGCACCTTGGGTCGGTGAGACTGAACCCGTACGCAAAGACGAACTCGTTTACGGTGCGCGCTACCGAGCTCTATGCACCGGGTGAAGGATCGTACCGCCTCTCGGTGCAGCACGTTGATGAGCAGGGGCGTTTGACCGGTCAGCCGGTGTTCCAGCGGGCGATCCCCGCTGAGCGCATCAAGGATGGCAGGGTGGAGCTGAACCTGACAATCGCTCAGCAGCTGAGCTATTCGGGTGCGTACCGTCTGGTCTTGGAGAAGGTCACCCCCGGTAAGGATGGTGCCGGTGAGTCGGTGGAGCAGCTTGCTGTCGAGGATATTCCCGTGAATCTGACGCATAAGGATGAGTTGCAGGCTGCTGAACGCTGGTTTGCTGAGCGTCAGATTCTGCCTGATCCTTCGCCGCAGTCCAGGGATAGCAATCTGACGCGCCGCGATGTGACGGTGGCGCTGTACCGCCTGGCGGGTTCCCCGAAGGTTGACCTGCCTGCAACCAGTCCTTACGCGGATGTAGCGACGAGCGACCCGGACTACGCCGCGTACATTTGGGCTCGCCAGAAGGGCATTACCTTCGGCTGGGTGGACGGCAAGTTCCACCCGGAGGTGAAGCTTTCGGCCCCGTCGACGGTAGCGTTCCTGTACAGGTACCAGAAGGCGATGGGTCAGGCCATTCCGAAGGCGCCGACCTCTCCCTCGCTGCCGAAGAACAGTAGCCTGCCGGGCAATAATGACACGCTCCGGAGTACTACCGGCTGGGAGCATAAGGCTCTTAAAGGTGCCGCTTTCTGGAGTGAGGTTCAGTGGGCTGTTGATCACCGCGTGTGGGGTTACGCCGTGTGGGATCACGGCGTTGACAAGGAACACGTTTATGAGGGCTTTGATTATTCTTTCGTTTCCTCTGGTGATTTGGCGTTGATGCTGTACCGCATGGAGCACGGCGGCAGCCACCTCAAGTAGCGCCCGGTCGTAGTAACCGGTGGGTTGGAATGCTCGACGTAGTTCGGCTTTTCAGCCCACCGGTACCGCCCCTCCTATTCGTTTCTCCAGAATGCTTCTTCTCCCCTGTTTGGGGTTTTCTTTTCACGCTTTATCCGCTCAACTTTTTCACTTGCTTCATCTACTCGCTCGCTTCATTCACCGTACAGTTTTTTGTAGATGGGATTATGATGTCTTCATTCTTCACACCACGAGGTGCCCCGCACCATTCTGAGACCCCGCGCCACCCGGCGAGCGCCCGCGCGCTCAGCCTGTCGCTGCTGCTGGGCTTGAGTCCGCTTGCCGGTATCACCCCGGCGGCGCTGGCAACACCGGCACAGGCTGCATCTGAGCAGCAGGCGCAACCGGCGCAGGCGACCCCCGCCTCCCCCGCTGCAGCTTTGGTTCAGGAGCAAGCAGACAAACAGCAGATTCCTGCGGCTCAAGGCGAGCAGACCAATTCGCTACCGACTTTGCGTGTCACCAGTGGCACGTTAAAAATTGAGACTGGCGGCACGGTGCATGTTGAAGGCACCGGCTTCACTCCCGAATTCTTGGCACACCATGAGCTGCGTAGCCTCACAATTGCCCCGAAGGGTTCCTCTACCTACGTGGGTCCTCTCCAAGAGCCAACATACCAGGGACCGCGTTTTGACGTTCCGACGCCTGCCACAGACGGGACTTTCAGCGCCGACTTGGAAGTATCCTCCAACGGCATCCCTGCGGGCATGGAGTACGAAGTTATTTTGACCTACCGTCCGCTAGATGACGCACACCCCTATCAGTGGAATACTGAGGACCGTATTCGTACGGTGCTCCCTGTAACAAATGATTTTCCGGCATCTGTTCTACCTTCTATTACCTATGATGTGGATTCTATTTCTGAGGAGCAGATTAATTCCGGAAAACCGATTGAAATCAATATGACGGGTTCGGGTTTTGACGGGATGAATAAGCTAAGTTTTACTCTCGTTGAATACGACCCGACTGCAAATGTTACCCATAAATATCTCAAGGAGCTGGGGTCTTTTGACCCTTCAGATTCTCCGTACTTTAAGCGCGTTTTTCATGGCCTAATTCCTAACGGTCATTTTCAGCATAAAATTACGATTCCTGCCGGTCTTTTGAAATCAGGCAAGGGTTATTATCTGTCGGTACAGGGAGATTCTCCTTCAGGCCCTATTGCTATGAGGCGTGCCTTCCCCTTCGTTCCTGCGGGCAAGAGTCCCATGAAAATGCCTTACCAGAGTAATACGTACCGCAATACTCTTCCGAAGGTTTCATTGTCTCCTCAGACGGTTGACCCGTACCATGAGGGGAAATATAAAGTCACTATTTCTAATATTTCCCCGGAAGTTGATTTGGGATACTATATTGGATCGATCAGTGTTTATAGTAAAACCGCTCAAAAAACTATTGCCAACCTCAGCGTTAATAGTGACCATTACTATGAACGTGACAAAATTGTGGTCCGTAACCCCGACGGCACTCAAACCGTAGAACTTGAAATTAATGCGGAGGATATTAAAGAGCTACGGGGCGTGTATTTGGGTTCCGAAGCGGAGCTGAGGGTCTATTTCTCAGATAATCCTTACTACGGTTCAGAGAACCATAATTTTACGGTTGCTGCACCAGTTCGGCTGGCGGATTCCCCTACCCCGTTGACCCCTCCCACCCCTGCAGAGGATAAGAAACCTGATAACCCGGTTGGCATGAAGCTCACCTCGGGCACCCTCAATATTTCTGAGGGCGGCACTGTCTCTGTGACCACTGCGCCGCTAAGTGCCGAGTTCCGCGCGAAGTACACGTTCTATGAGTTCGGCATTGTGGAGCGCGGTGAGATTTACTTCTGGTCACAATACGGCAATCCCCTTCCTGAAGCGCAGTACGGCAGCAAGGTTGCCGACCTCCGCGCTGAGGGTAAGGCCCACGATAATCCTGATGGGAGCGTCACGTTCACTCTTGACATCCCGAAGCAGTGGATGATGGTTCCGGAGGGAACCCTCTTCGATGTGGTGTTGACCTATTACCCGTCCGGTAAGCCTGACCCGCGCGACTATCCGTATGAAGATCTTCGTAGCACGGCGCGAATTCCTTTGCCCACGGTGCGCGACCCTGAGCCTGATCAGCCGACGTACCGCTACAGCATTTCGGCGATTGATAAGCCGTGGCAGGATACGACTCTGACGGTTGAGGGCTACCATATTCTTCCCCCGAATATCGTAGGCGGGTACGACAGCCAGGCGTACGTCACTCTGTATGAGGCAGACCCGGCTACGGGAAAGATTATGGGACGCCCTGTTTTCTCCCATGTTGTTCCGTTGACGGGCAACTGCTTGCATCACTGTACGGGTTTCCGCAATAACTATTTCGGCACGAAGATGACGATTCCGGCGGGTACGTTGAAGCCGGGCAGGCTCTACATGATTGGCATCTACGGTTCTAATCTGCCTCACCCGGGCGAGGAGGACTATAACGGCAGCTTACTGACCAGTGTTGCGCAGTTCCTTCCGGTGCGGTCTGGGCAGCCGAGCGATAACCAGCCGAACCCTGACCAGCAGTCGGCGCGTCCAGACTTGTACATTCCGTATAAGCGCCTCAACCCGTACCAGGAGATGAATACTCTCACCGCGCGCATCTCGAATCTTCCGAAGCTTACCGAGGGCTACTACCGTTTCTTGGTTCAGGCGACGGATGATTTCGGCGAGCTGACCGGTGAGAAGGCTTTGGAGCAGGTTATCCCTGCTGAACACGTTCTGAGTGGTTCTACGGACGAGAAGCTGAATATTCCTGGTAGCACGCTGAATTATGAGGGGTCTTACAGGGTTGTTCTGGAGAAGGTAATCCCTGGCAAGGATGGCGCCGCAGATGCGGTTGAGCCGGTGGCTTCTGAAAATCTTGATCTCTTGGCGAATACTACCGAGGAGCAGAAGGCGGCTGTTGAGTGGGTTAAGCAGCAGGCTCTTCTGGACGAGAGTAAGACCGTTTTGAGTCGCCGCGATGTGACGGTGGCGTTGTACCGTCTGGCGGGTTCCCCGAAGGTTGAGCTTCCGGCGACGAGCCCTTATGGAGATATCGCTCCGGATGATCCGGACTACGCGGCGTACATTTGGGCTCGTCAGAAGGGCATTACGTTCGGTTGGGCGGATGGGAATTTCCACCCGGAGATGAACATGCACAATTATTCGACGGCGGCGTTCCTGTATAGGTATCAGCGTTCGCGCGGTATGGTGTCTCCCGGCTTGCCGACGGCCGCACCGCAGTCTCGTAACGGTAGCCTGCCGGGGTCGGATGAATCTGAGGTGAGCGCTAACCCATGGGTTCTGGATTTGGAGGAGGGTAGCGCTTTCTGGCGTGAATCTCGGTGGGCTGTTCAGCAACGCATTTGGGGCTACACCAGGGATTGGGAACACGAACGCTTTTTCATGGAGACAACGTCTGTCTATGACTTGGCGTTGATGCTCTACCGCATGGAGCACGGCGGTAGCCACCTCAGGTAGCACCCGGTCGTGGTGTTAGCTATTTTGGTTGGCTTTCGTCAAATAGGCGACTTTACGACTCTGTTTATGTGCCACTTTTATTGTGGGTGACTTTTATGTTGCCTTGCCCACCGCATTGTGAATATTCTCAACCTGCAGAGGTTGCATAGGTGCGAATTTTTCGAATGCGGTGGGTTTTTTGCGCTTTCTTTTTTGCACGGTGACCAGCATTTGTGCTTATCAGCACAATATTTAGGCATATTTTCCACGTCATGCACATACTTTTTAAAGCTATACTTCACCTTAAGGCATGCGATAAAACACACAGACAATTTCGCTCTGATGACCTTTCAGGTTCCAGCACGTCTTAACTATTTGCTACGGTGTTTATGCGCACCACACTCGATGCGTGACACCGATAAAAACTGATTGGATAACAATGTCCTCACTTCCCAACCACATGCGCTTTGCGCTACCCAAAAACATGGCTAAGAGCGGCTGCGCCCTCACCTTGGCGGGCGCCATGCTCTTGCCCCTCTCCCCCGCGTTTGCGGCTCCTGCTGCTACTCCGGTAGCAGCCCAGGCTGTTGCACAGGGCGAGGTTCAGGGTGCTCAGCGTCTGCAGGTTACCTCCGGCACTTTTGATATTCTCAAGGGCGGCAACGTGACCGTTAGCGGCTCCGGTTTCTCCAAGGACTTCGTTAAGGGCAAGTCGTTCCGCCTGTACGTTGTTCCGAAGGGTGAAAGCATCGCTTTCCCGCCGCACCGCCCGCGTGATTACCCCTTCTATGTTCAGGATGTTCCCGCCTCCGCTTTTGCGGCTGACGGTTCCGTGAATCTGACTGCTTCTATCGGCGCTAACTATCTGGAGGCCAATGGCTCGTCCTTCGATGTTGTGCTCGGTTACCGTGATGACGCTGAAGACGGCTGGATTCCCGCGGATGAGGTTCGTACCGAGCTGAAGGTTGCGGATGTTCCCACCGTTGATTCCCCGACTCTGTCGTACGGCGCTTCGTCGGTGAATGCTTCTGAGAACACTAAGGTCACCGTGAATGGTGCCGGTTTCCAGAACATTTCGTACAACGGTAGCGAGTCGCTGATTGTTGCGGTTCGTGCGGTTGATCCGGCGACCGGTAAGGCGACCGGCCCCGCGCTGGCTCAGTCGGAGGCTAAGTTCACCTCCTACTCTGCTTTCTTTGGCCAGTACATGGGTTACACTAACGGCCGTTTCTCGACTGTTCTGGACATCCCGGCGGGCACCCTGAAGTCTGGTAGCTCCTATGTTGTGCAGACTTTCGAGTTCAACGTTCCGGAAGATAACGATGAGGCGAACAGCCAGGCGCTGAGCACTCAGGCGTTTGTTCCGGTGAACGGCGAGAACGTTAAGAAGGCGTCTCCTTCGGTTGCTTTGAGCACTGACAAGGTGGATCTGAGCTCTTCGACCACTATCCGTGTAAAGGGTAAGGATTTCAACGTCCCGGCTGGCGCTACCGTGAACGTGCTGTTCTCGGCTGCGGAGGCTGACGGCAACCCGACCGGTGAGGCGCTGGAGAGCATCACCCTGAACGCTGACCGCGTGGCGACCGGCGCGTTTGAGACGACCGTTAATGTTGACGGTACCAAGCTGGATGCTGATAGTCGCTACGCTATTTTCGTGACCGTGAACTACGCTGATGGTGACCGCGAGCGCATCGCGGCTGATTACCTGACTCTGACCGGCGAGCCTGCGAACCAGAAGGCTCGTGAGCGTTTCGCTGATGTTCCGGCTGCTCACGCAAACCACAAGGCTGTTCTGTGGGCTACTGATCAGAAGCTGATTGATTCTCGTGAGAAGGATTGGTTCGGCGTTAATGATGATGCGACCCGCGGTGAGCTGACTGTTGCTCTGTACCGTCTGGCTGGTTCCCCGAAGGTTAATCTGCCGGCTACTAGCCCGTACGCGGATGTGAAGACTGATGACCCGAACTACGCTGCGTACATTTGGGCTCGTCAGAAGGGCATTACTTTCGGCTGGTCTGATGGTAATTTCCACGCGAATGCGTCTGTCTCTAATGCTACTGTTGCGGCGTTCCTGTACCGTTTTGATGGTAAGAAGCCGGTTGCTGTGACTGAGGCGCCGTACACCGACGTGAAGGTTGGTTCTGCGTTCTACCGTGAGATTGCGTGGGCTAAGCAGCAGAAGCTGCAGGTGTTCCCTGGTTCTGAGTACCACCCGTCTGCACTGGTGAGCCGCGGTGAGCTGGCTGGTTTCTTGATGAACTACAAGGTCCGTTAGGGCTCTACAGGGTTCGCTAGGGTTATCTCTAGGGTCTAAAGATCATGCCGGGCTGGCGGTGATGAAACGTTGGTTTTATCCCGCTGGTCCGGCTTTTCTGTACCTTCTGCCGGGTGTTTGATAGGAGCCTGCGGGATGCTCAAAAGGGGCGTGATCGGAGCTGTTATCCGCTGCTGTTCCGCGGTTTTTCGGGGTATTTTTGCCGGTTAACACGCTAGTGTGGGCTGTACCGCATGTGGGGCGCACCTCATGCGGTACCCGCTATTGGGGGGATTTTCGGGGTGCTCCGCTCCCCTTTTTCAAGATTGTTCCGTGAAGTGTAAATTAATATTTTTCAACCTGTGGTTTATGCTTAGGACTGTTGCGCCCCCTTGGTGCGCGCCCGTTTCCGGTTGGGCGTCTGTTGTGCGAGGGAGCCCATCACACACCGATACATCAACCATATTGAGGATTTATGTCCCAGGATTTTAAGCAGTCCTCTGATACTGCCCATAATTCTTCTGCACCTCTGCTGGCACCGGAGGGCACCCCCGAGGCTTCTTCTCAGGCTGATTCGAAGAAGCGTAAGCGTCGCCGTATTGAGCTGGCTGTTGGCGCTGTGGCACTGGCGGGTGTTTTGTATCTGCCGTTCTCCCCTCTTTTCTCTTTCTATGATTCGTCGGAGGCGCGTCTTTCGTCGGCGGATACTGCTGTGCCAGCGACCGCTTCGGCTACTTCTGCTTCTGCCCTGGTGTCGAGTTCTTCGACTCAGGGCCCGAAGATTCTGCGTCCGTCCGTGACTGCGCCGGATGCGAACACTATTTTTGATGATGTTCCCGAGGATTCTGCGTACTATGCGGGTATCCGTTGGGCTGTTCGCACCCAGACGATGGAGCCGGTTTCTGAGGACCATTTTGGCGCTGAGGATCCGGTGACTCGTGGCGAGCTGATCACCATGTTCTATAAGCTGGCGGGTTCGCCTGCGGTGACCCGTCCGGAGCATTCACCGTATGCGGATGTTGATGAGTCTGACCCGAACTATGATGCGTACCTGTGGGCGCGTCAGGAGCGTATTACTTCCGGTTGGGTTGACGGTAAGTTCCATGCGGAGGCGCGCCTGTCGAATGCTTCTGCTGCGGCTCTGCTGTACCGTGCTGATGGTGCGCAGAATATTCAGATGTCGGGTTCTTCGCCGTTTAGTGATGTTTCGTCTGCGACTCCGTTCTATCGTCAGATTGTGTGGGCGTCTCGCCATGGTGTGTCGACGGTGTCTGAGGGTAATGCTTTTGAGCCGACGGCTCAGACCTCTCGTGGTCGTGTTGCGATGATGATGTACCTGTATTTCCGTACTTCCTAGTTTTCGCACTTCGTTTTAGCGCTTCGCTTTAGCGTGTTTGACGGCCCCGTACTCCTGGTGGGAGTGCGGGGTTCTGTTTTTGAGCTTCTGTTTTTCAGGTTTTAGCCTGCTGGGCTCAATTTTAGTGGCTGGTCAACCTGTGAGTTCTCTCAGAACCTTCAAGTCTCTCTTGAGTGTTCCTGATATCTGTTCAACCCTTTGCTAGGGTGAAAGTATCCCCTGGATCGACGGGGATATTCGACCACTTCTCATTGGGTTGGCGCAGATTCGACGAAGATTCCTCACCACCTTTTAGAAACTGCATCGGCGCGATGGGTCCGACCGATAAGGAATGGTTATGTCCGCTCTTCCGAATTTCAAGGCTTCGTCCTTCTTCCGTGCAGCACGGGGTTGCGGTGCACTGGCGTTGGCTGGCGCGATGGTCCTGCCGATGACTCCGGCACTTGCCCAGAATGCTGCTGCGGACGCTCCTGTAGCTGCAGCGGCTGGTTCTCTGCCGGCTGACCCTGCTCCGAAGGCTGCTGTCGCCCAGAAGGCTGAGGCTGAGGCTTTCGCTCCTCACTGGCGCTACAACGCTTTGAAGGATACCGCTAACGATCAGGTTCTGAATTTCTCTGGTTGGGGTTTTAACGGTGATATTAACTCCCCGAAGGGTGTTCAGATTGTTGTGCGTGAGAAGACCCTGAGGGCACCGGTTCTGGCAACCAGCGACATCATCGAGTACAACGACCCCGAGTATTCGTCCCAGTACCAGCATGGGCTCCTCAACGGTAACGTTAAGATTCCCGCTAACACCCTGAATAAGGCAAAGCAGTACGTTGTCGAGGTGTGGGGTAACAACGGCTACCAGGAGGGTAGCGAAGACCTGGTGGCCCCCGTTGTCGGCAAGGCACCCGAGGGTCGCAGCACCCTGCTTGCTTCTCAGACGCTGAACTTCAATGGTTCTGATGGTTCGCAGGCTGCGGATGTTCCGGGTGCTAAGGCAACCCAGGAGGATACCCCGACGTTCGAGGTGCTATACGACGGCAAGGCTCAGCTGCTGTACACCGTCGAGGGCGGTACCGTCCATGTGAAGGGGTCGGGTTTCACTAAGGAGTGGCGTGAGAAGCACGGCAAGGTGGCGGTTTACCTGGCCGCTTCTCAGGGTGTTCCCGATGGTGACCTTCTGCCCGCTGATGGTACGCCGCTGCGTTTTGAGGAGGGTAAGGACTTCACCATTGCTGAGGACGGCACCTTGGATGCTCAGCTGACGGTCAAGCCGGACGTGCTTCAGCGCTACTATGAGCCTCGCTATTACTTCCCCGGTATCCTGCCTTACGAGGTGCGTTACGAGGTTGACCTGGTTGCTGAGCAGCAGGGTCAGCCTCAGCTGACCATTGAGGATTTGTGGGCTGGTAAGAATGTGATTCGCCGTATTGCGGTGCAAACTCAGGTGTTCCGTCCCAGCCCGTTTGCTCCCAAGGTGGAATACAAGGCTCTGGGTAACACTGCCGCTGATCAGGACATTTATTTCTCGGGTACCGGTTTCTACGGTGAGATTCACTCCGTCAAGGGTGTTCAGTATGTAATCCGTGAGAAGGGTTCGAACACCCCTGTTCTGGCGACTAGCGACATCATTGAGTACAACCACCACGACCGCGCTTTTGAGTATGTAAACGGTGTAGTGAACGGCACCGTGAAGGTTCCGGCTAACACGTTGGATGCTTCGAAGAAGTACGTGGTGGAGGTCTGGGCTAATGACGGCTACAGCGAGAGCGGCGAGTTCCTGGCCCCCGTTGTAGGTAAGGCGCCTGAGGGTCGCGGTGAGCTGCTGGCTTCTCAGAATCTGAACTTCAAGGGCTCTGACGCTGTTGAGGATAAGAAGCCTAGCTTGACCGATGAGCAGCGCAAGGAACGCGCTACCCGCGGCGAGCTGGCGGTGGCTCTGTACCTTCAGGCTGGTGCCCCCGAGGTGAAGCTGCCGGAAGTCTCTCCCTGGCCGGATGTGAAGACTGACGACCCGAACTACGCCGCCTACATTTGGGTTCGTGAGAAGGGCATCAGCTACGGCTGGTCGGACGGCAAGTTCCACGCGGACGCAGGTATCTCGAACGCTACCGTCGCAGCATTCACCTACCGTGCGTCGGGTTCTCCTGCGGTTAAGGGCGATTCCCCCTACGTGGATGTTAAGCCTGGTTCTGCGTTCTACCGTGAGATTGTGTGGGCTAGCCAGAATTTGCCTACCGTGTACGATGGTCAGTATTTCCTTCCTAAGCAACTGCTGACTCGCGGCCACCTGGAGACTGTTCTGGCAGCTTTCCAGGCTCGATAAGCTGACTTGCTAAACTGGCTCTGCTTATCGACTAGCCGCCTGCATAACCCCGTGTTCCTAGACAGATTTTCTGTTCGGGAGCACGGGGTTCTGTTTTTTTGGGGGTTCTGTTGTCAGGGTTTAGCTTGCTGGGTTTGGCTTGCCGAGCTCAATTTTTAGTGGCTGGTCAACCTGTGAAAAACCTCAGAACCTTCAAGCCTCTCTTGAGTGTTTCCTGACATCTGTTCACCCCTTTGATAGGGTGAAAATGTCCCCGAAACCGACGGGGATATTCAACCACTTCTCACTGGGTTGGCGCAGATTCGACGGAGATTTCTCACCCCAGGGCCCCTATGAACCTGCATCATCCCGGTGGGTACGACCCGTTAGGATGATGTATGTCCACGCTTCCGAACTCCAAGTCTTCTTTTCTCCGTGCGGCGCAGGGGTGCGGCGCACTGGTGCTGGCTGGCTCGATGGTTCTGCCGATGACTCCGGCACTCGCCCAGGATGCGGCACCTGTTGCTGATGCACCGGCGGCGAATGCTGTAACCCCCAAGCCGGCTGCTCAAGACGCAGCGGCGCAGCCGACGTACTCCGCTGATTATGACGGTATTCTGTACACCGGCGAGGGCGGCACCGTGACTCTGAAGGGTGCCGGTTTCACTAAGCAGTGGCGTGAGCAGCACGGCACCGTTGTCTTCTACATTGCGGCTACGAAGGACCGCCCCGGTAACGCTGAGCCTTCAACGTCGATGCTCCGCTTTGAAGAGGGTAAGGACTTCACCATTGCCGATGACGGCACTTTTGAGGCTAAGCTGACCATCAAGGCTAAGGCCCTGGAGAGTTTCTACACTCCCATCGATTATTTCCCGGGTATCACCCTGGACGAGGTGCGTTACGAGACGGGTATTTTGACCGAGGCTAAGGGTCAGCCGCAGTCGAGCATTGAGGATATTTGGGGTCGTAAGAACGTTATCGCTCACAATCCGATGTACACCCGCGCTTACCATCCTGAGGTCATGGCACCTAAGTTGAAGTACGACGCACTGAAGGACACCACGAAGGATCAGGAGCTGCTGGTCCAGGGTGAGGGTTTCGTTGGGGAGGAGCTGCCTGGCCGTGAGGGTGCCATGTACGTGATTCGCGAGAAGGGCACCGGCACCCCCGTCCTGGCGATGAGCGACATGAAGTCCTACTATGAAAGCCCCGATGGTGTAACCCGCCTGGAGGGAGGCACTCTTTACCGCACCATCAAGATCCCCGCGAACACCCTGGATCCGTCTAAGCAGTACGTCATTGAGGTGTGGAGCGACTACGACTACGACCTCACCAAGAAGGACAGGCCCCTCATCACCCCGATTGTGGGTTACGCGCCGGAGCACCGCGGTGTTCTTATGGCTCATCAGGATCTGAAGTTTGAGGGTGTTCCGGACTTCACGGATGCTACTGCGCCCCAGCGAGAATACAAGACCCTGACCTCGAAGCTCACCTACCAGGAGCAGAAGCAGCACGCTACTCGCGGCGAGTTGACTGCGGCGCTGTACGCTCAGGCTGGCAGCCCCAAGGTGAACCTCCCGGCAGTCTCCCCGTGGCCGGATGTAAAGACCACCGACCCGAACTACGCCGCCTACGTATGGGCTCGCCAGAAGGGTATTACTTTCGGCTGGTCGGACGGCAAGTTCCACGCGGATGCCGGTATTTCGAACGCTACTGTTGCGGCGTTTACTTACCGTGCGGCGGGTTCCCCGGCTGTTTCTGGTGTTTCTTCGTTCACGGATGTTAATCCGAGTTCTGCCTTCTACCGTGAGATTCTGTGGTCCACTCAGCAGTATGTCATTACTCCGGATTTCGGCGCTTTTAATGCGACGGACCCGGTGAATCGTGGTCAGCTGGAGCAGATGCTGTTCAATTTTCAGAACCGCGCTAAGTAAGGCGCGTTAGTGCCGCGCTAACTACCCCCGTGTTCCTGAATGGTTTTCCATTCGGGTGCACGGGGTTCAGCTTTTATCGGCTGATCAACCTGTGAAATACCTCAAAACCTTCAAGCTTCTCTTGAGTGTTCTCTGATATCTACCTGAGGGTTTGGTAGGGTGAAAATGTCCCCGAAACCGACGGGGCTTCCAACCACTTTTCTCATAGGGTGTGTGCAGATTCAACGGCGAATTCCCTACCCGCCGTTGAGCCCGCAGATTCCTGCGAGAAACGACTTTAAGGATGTGTTATGTCCTCGCTTCCGAACTCTAAGTCTTCTTTCCTCCGCGCAGCTCAGGGTTGCGGCGCGCTGGCGTTGGCTGGCGCGATGGTTCTGCCGATGACCCCGGCGCTGGCTCAGAATGCGGCTCCTGCCGCTGATGCCGCCGTTGTTGCCGCCACCCCGCAGGCGGCCAACCAGGTCGCTGCCGATACCCCGACCCTGGATGTGTCTCTCCCCAATGGTTACAACTACGACGGCGTAAACATCTTCCTCGTAACGACCGAGGGCGGTACCGTCCACGTGAAGGGCGCGGGCTACACGAAGGAGTGGCGCGCCCAGCACGGCACCGTAGCGCTGTACATTGCTCCCGCGAACTACGCGCCCTCTGGATACGAGATTCCGACTTCGAAGATGTTGCGCTTTGTGGAGGGTCAGGACTTCACCATTGCCGATGACGGCACTTTTGAGGCTGATCTGAAGGTTGAGGCGTACAAGCTTGCCGCCTACTACTTTGTTGATGATGACAACTTCCACGATCCGACCGGCGGCACCAAGTACGACGTCCGCTACGAGATTCACGCGGTTGCTGAACAGAAGGGCCAGAAGCCGCTGACCGCTCAGGAGCTGTGGACCAGCAAGAACGTGGTGAGCACCCAGGTTCTGAACACTCTGGGCAAGAGGGCAGAGCCGTTCGCACCGCGTCTGGGTTACAACGGTGTGGCTGATCCCGCAAAATCGCAGGATCTGAACGTTGGCGCTCAGGGCTTCTACGGTGAGGTTCACTCTGTCAAGGGTGTTCAGTTCGTGGTTCGTGAGAAGGGTTCAAACACCCCGGTTCTGGCAACCAGCAACATTATCGAGTTTGACCACCCCACCGAGTCTTCGGCGTACCGTGACGGCAACCTGTACGGTAACGTGCATCTTCCGGCAAACACCCTGAACGCTTCGAAGAAGTACGTGATTGAGGTCTGGGCTAATGACGGTTACAGCGAGAAGGGCGAGCTGCTCGCACCGGTCGTGGGCAAGCCCACCGAGGGCCGCGGCACCCTGCTCGCGTGGCAGGACCTGGACCTGAACGGTACGAACGGCTACAGGGAGGCGAACCTGCCCAACGCGCAGGATCCTAAGAAGGACGATGACCAGAAGCCTGCTCCTTCCGATGAGAAGCTGAAGACTCCTGCAACCCGCGGTGAGCTTGCTGCTGCCCTGTACATTCAGGCGGGCACCCCCGAGGTGAAGCTGCCTGAGACCTCCCCCTGGCCGGATGTGAAGACTGACGACCCAAACTTCCCCGCTTACGTGTGGGCTCGTCAGAAGGGTATTACCTTCGGTTGGTCGGACGGTAAGTTCCATGCTGATGCCGGCATTTCGAACGCTACCGTTGCGGCATTCACCTACCGTGCAGCGGGTTCGCCCGCGGTTATGGGCGACTCTCCTTACAGCGATGTGGCTCCCGGTTCGGCGTTCTACCGTGAGATTCTGTGGGCTCAGCAGAACAAGGTGGTGCTGAACGCTAGCGGCGCTTTCGATGCTCAGCACATGGTGACTCATGGTGAGCTGGAGACTCTGATTGAGGCGTTCCAGGCTCGCGCTAAGTAAGGTCGTTTAGACCGCCCGCGTCCCCTCGGGTTTTACCTTGAGGGCGCGTACGGCGCGGTGCATCGGATAGCTCTCTGGTTCCCCGTGCTCCCGAATGGTTTTCTGTTCGGGAGCACGGGGTTCAGCTTTTATCAGCTAACCGCTGTGTGAGATTTCCAAGAACCTTCAAGTATCCCTTGAGTGTTTCCTGACAATCGTTCAACGCTTTGATAGGGTGAGGATATCCCCGAAACCGAGGGGGATTTTCAACCACTTTTCTCATAGGGCATGCGCAGATTCGACGGTAGATTCTCAGCCTGCCGGTAAGCTTGCGTAGCCCCGGAGAAATGACCCTAAGGATGTCTTATGTCCTCACTTCCGAACTCTAAGTCTTCATTCTTCCACGCGGCTCGCAACTGCAGTGCGCTGGCACTGGCGAGCGCGATGGTCCTGCCGATGACCCCAGTTCTCGCCCAAGATGCGGCACCCGCCGCAAACATGCCTGTTACTAACGCACCGGCTGTAAATGCCCCCGCCCCTGCAACTCAGGACGTCACGGATGAGCCGTCTTTCACCGTTGTCTATGAGGATTACTACTACCAGGACGGCCGTGACGTCTTCAAGCAAGAGGGCGACGGCCTGTACACCGGTGAGGACAGTAAAATTACGGTTCTGGGCACCGGCTTCACCAAGGAGTGGCGCAAGCAGCACGGCAAGGTAGTCATCTACATCGCACCCGAGGAGAACGTCCCCTACAACGCCCATCAGGTGACCGATACCCTCTTGCGGTTTGAAGAGGGCAAGGACTTCACCATTGACGATGACGGCACCTTTGTCGCCCCGCTGAAGGTTAAGGCTAATACTTTGCCGAGTTACTACACCCTCACGGAGTATTTTCCGGATATGACCCTGGACAAGGTGCGTTACGAGGTTGGCATCCTTGCCGAGCCCGAGGGCCAGCCGCAGTCAACCGTTCAGGATATTTGGGCTCGCAAGAACGTTGTGACGCATCACGGTCTGAGCACCAATGATTATCACTTCGACACCTTCGCACCTAAGTTGAAATACGATGCTCTGAAGGACCCCACGAAGGATCAGGAACTGCTGATTCAGGGGCAGGGCTTCGTGGGGAATAACATCCCCGGCGCCGAGGGCATGATGTACGTCATCCGCGAGAAGGGCCCCGGCTCCCCCGTCCTGGTCATGAGCGAGATGAAGCGTTACATCCACGGTGATGATGAATACGAGAGGAGCCTGGAGGGAGGCTTCGCTTTCGTCAATCTCAAGATTCCCGCGAACACGCTGGATCCGTCCAAGCAGTACGTCATTGAGGCGTGGAGCGACTACGGTTACCCCAGCAAGACGGATAAGACTCTCATCACCCCGATGGTGGGTTTTGCCCCGGAGCACCGCGGCGTTCTTTTGGCGCACCAGGATTTGAAGTTTGAGGGTGTCCAGCGGTTCACGAATGCTTACGTGCCCGTAGAGGAACGTATGTACTTTTCGACATCGCTGAACGACGAGGAACAGAAACAGCCTGCCACCCGCGGTGAGCTGGCTTCCGCCCTTTATGAGATGAAGGGCAGCCCCAAGGTGGACCTTCCTGAAGTCTCCCCGTGGCCGGATGTGAAGACGGACGACCCAAACTACGCCGCCTATATT